>WNGD01000051.1_pt1 | contig 178188 bp, 145 predicted proteins | sample 5400671 | NCBI WGS metagenome assembly WNGD01 (sample SAMN13153369, study PRJNA577476) | soil metagenome | isolation source: 40 cm soil or saprolite under grassland replicate 2 | place: USA:California | collected 2016-06-15 | reverse complement strand
ATAGATGACGGGCGTCGTGTAAAGCGTCAATAGCTGGCTCAACAGCAGACCACCGACAATGGTGATGCCCAACGGGTGCCGCAACTCCGATCCTGTGCCGCGTCCCATCGCCAGCGGAAGTCCGGCGAACAGCGCGGCCATCGTAGTCATCATGATGGGGCGAAAACGCAGCAGCGATGCTTGAAAGATCGCTTCTTCCGGAGACTTGTGCTCTTCCCGCTCGGCTTCCAGCGCGAAGTCAATCATCATGATGGCGTTTTTCTTGACGATGCCGATCAGCAGGATGATGCCAATGAGCGCGACGACGCCAAATTCCGTGCGACAAAGCAGGAGGGCAAGGATGGCGCCGACTCCGGCGGAAGGAAGCGTGGAAAGAATCGTAATCGGATGGATGTAGCTTTCGTACAAAACGCCGAGAACAATGTAAACGGTGATGACCGCAGCCAATATCAAGATGGGCTCATTGGAAAGAGACCGGAGGAAGGCGGCCGCGGTGCCTTGGAATGTACCCTGAATGCTGGGCGGCATGTTCAATTCCTGCTTGGCACGATTCACGGCGTCGACGGCATCGCCGAGCGCCGCACCAGGAGCGAGGTTGAAGGAAATCGTCACGACAGGAAACTGGCCCTGATGGTTTAAGGCCAGGGCGGTATCGGCGGGATCGAAGTGCGTGAAGGAACTGAGCGGAACTTGCGCGCCGTTGGAGGATTTGACGTAGAGGTTTTTCAAAGCCTCGGGATCCTGCTGGAATTGCGGATCAACTTCGAGGACGACGTGATATTGGTTCAGTTGCGTAAAGATGGTGGAGACCTGGCGCTGGCCGTAGGCGTCGTAGAGCGTATTGTCGATGTCGGCCGGGAGAATGCCGAGGCGCGACGCGGTGTCACGGTCAATCACCAGAGAGGCAAGCAGGCCCTGGTTCAACTGGTCGCTGGCGACGTCGCGCAACTCCGGGAGCGATTTCAACTTGTCCATGAAGCTCGAAGTCCAGTATGCAAGCTCTTTCGGGTCGACGTCTTCGAGGCTGTACTGGAATTGCGTGCGGCTGACGCGATCTTCGACGGTCAAGTCCTGAACAGGCTGCAAGAAGAGCGAGACGCCGTCAACTTTGGCAAGCTCCGGCTGAAGGCGGCGAATCACGTCGGAAGCGCTAATTTTGCGCTCGGCCAGCGGTCGGAGGTTGATCTGAAGCCGGCCGGTGTTGAGCGTGGTATTGGTGCCGTCAATGCCGATGAACGAGGAAAGGCTTTCGACGGCGGGATCTTTCAAAATCACATCTACCAGAGCCTGCTGGCGCCGAGACATAGCAGCAAACGAAACATTTTGCGGAGCATCGGAGACACCGATAATGACGCCGGTGTCCTGCACCGGAAAGAAACCTTTGGGCACGTAGATATAAAGCAGAATGGTGCCGACGAGCGTCCCGACGGTAACCAGCAGCGTGGTGGTGCGATAGCGCAGCACAAATTGCAGCGTGCGGCCATAAAAGGCGATCACCGCGTTGAAGGCGTCTTCCGACTTGCGATAGAACCAGCTCTCTTCTTCTTTTTTCTGATGGCGGAGAAGCTTGGCGGACATCATGGGCGTGAGCGTGAGGGAGACGAATGCGGAAACCAGAATCGTGACGGCCAGGGTGACGGCAAATTCGCGGAAAAGGCGGCCAACGATGTCGCCCATGAAGAGCAAAGGAATGAGCACGGCAATCAGCGAGACGGTCAGCGAGACGATGGTGAAGCCGATTTGCTCGGAACCTTTTAGCGCCGCTTGTAGAGGCGAGTCGCCGGCTTCGATAAAACGGCTGATGTTTTCAATCATGACGATGGCGTCGTCGACGACGAAGCCGGTGGAAATGGTGAGCGCCATGAGGGATAAGTTGTTGAGGCTATAGCCCAAGAGATACATCACGCCGAAAGTACCGACCAGCGACAAGGGCACGGCAATGCTGGGAATGACCGTAGCGCGGACGCTGCGGAGGAAAAGAAAAATGACCATCACGACCAGGGCGATGGTGAGCACCAGCGTGAATTGGACGTCGTCCACGGACGCGCGGATGGTGGTGGTGCGATCGGTGAGAATATCCACTTTGACCGCAGCCGGAAGGGCAGCTTGAAGCTGCGGGAGAAGCTTCTTCACGCGATCGACCACGGCGATGATGTTGGCGCCGGGCTGGCGCTGAATATTGAGAATGACAGCGGGATTCTTATTGGCCCATGCGGCCTGCTTGTCGTTTTCCACGCCGTCGATGACGTTCGCGACGTCACGGACGCGGACCGGCGCGCCGTTGCGATACGCAATGATCAGCGGCTTGTAACCATCGCTCGACAGCAACTGGTCGTTCGCGCCGATGGTATAGGCCTGGTGCAAACCGTCAAACGTGCCCTTGGCCATGTCCACATTGGCCTGGGCGAGTGCAGTGCGGAGGTCTTCGAGACTCAGGCCGTAGGAAGCAAGCGCGGTGGGATTCGCTTGAATGCGAACGGCGGGACGCTGGCCGCCGCTGATGCTAACCAATCCGACGCCGGAAAGCTGGGAGATTTTCTGCGCGAAGGCGGTGTCCGCCAAGTCTTCCACCTTGGAAAGCGGAAGGCTGTCAGAAGCAAGGGCAAGCGTCAGAATAGGCGCGTCCGCCGGATTGATCTTACTGTAGATGGGCGGATTGGGCAGGCCCTGTGGGAGGAGATTCGAGGCGCCATTGATGGCCGCCTGAACTTCCTGCTCGGCGACGTCAATGTTGAGGTCGAGCACGAACTGCAAGGTGATGAGGGAGCATCCGAACGAACTCGTAGAGGTCATCTGATTCAGCCCGGGGATCTGGCCGAACTGGCGTTCGAGCGGCGCGGTCACCGAAGAAGCCATGACCTCGGGGCTGCCGCCGGGATAAAACGTTTGCACTTGAATGGTGGGGTAATCGACTTGCGGCAGAGCCGAGACCGGCAATTGCCGGTAGGCGACCCAGCCCACCAGAATGACTCCCACCATGAGGAGTGTGGTGGCAACCGGCCGCAGAATAAACGGCCGCGACGGGCTCATCGCCGGGAACCTCCCGACTGGCGGCGCGGAGAATTGGGGGCCGGAGGCGCGCTAGGATTCCCAGGCGTGGCGTTGGTTGACGCTTGCGCGCCGCCATTGTTTCCGCTAGCGATCGTGGGCGCGACCCTGCTACCGTCCTGAAGTTTGTCCTGGCCATCAATGACGACCAACTCGCCGGCATTCAAGCCATCGCTCAGGCCGACGCGGTTGCCGGTGCTTTGCGCAAGGGTGACCGGATGGATTTTCACGATGTTGTCGCTACCAACGGCATAGACGTAGGTTCCTTGCGGACCACGTTGAATGGCAGCAGTCGGCAGGATGGTGAGATTGTGCTTGGTATCAACCAGCAGGTGCATGTTCACGAATTGATTGGGGAAAAGAGCATTGTCTGAATTGTTAAAAACAGACTTGAGCTTATAGGTGCCGGTGGTGGGGTCGATTTGATTGTCGATGGTGAGCAATTTGCCAGTGGCAATCTTTTGCGTATCGTCGCGGTCGAAGGCGTCGACGGTGAGCTGCACCCCGGCACGGAGCTTGGCATTGACCTGGGGAAGCTCGTCCTGGGGCAAGCTGAAGAGCACGGCGATGGGCTGAAGCTGAGTGATGACCACCAAGCCATTGGCGTCGGTCGCGTGCACGATATTGCCGGGGTCAATCAAACGCAGCCCGACCCGGCCGCTGATGGGAGCGGTGATGCGGCTATAGGTGAGTTGCAGTTTGGCGTTGTCAATCTGGCTTTGATCCGAGGTGATAGAGCCATCAAATTGGCCAACCAATGCTGCCTGCGTGTCAAGCTGTTGCTGCGGGATGACACCTTCCTTAAAGAGAAGCTTGTAGCGCTCGAGATTGACTTCGGCGTCCTTGCGCTGCGCCTGATCCTTGGCGAGCTGACCCTCGGCCTGTTCGAGCTGGACTTGAAAAGGTCGTGGGTCAATCTGGACCAGAACATCCCCCTCGTGAACGTACTGACCTTCCTTGAAGGCCACGTTGACAATTTGACCGTCCACGCGGCTGCGCACGGTGACGGTGTTAAATGCCGTTACGGTTCCCAGTCCGTTGAAGTAGACAGGAAGATCGCCACGCTGCGCGGCGGCAACCACGACGGGCACGACAAAATTGCCCATTCCGCCGGCGCCACCGCGGCCTCTGCCTGACGTTGCGGGTAGAGAAGGGTCGGCTGCCTCGCTAGTGATTCGCGAGCCTCGAAAATACCAAATGCCCACGACAATGCCGGCAATGACTACCACCCAGAGCCACCAAAGACTCTTCGAGGGCTTGGCCGGCGACGCGTCGGTCGCCGAGTGGCTACCGGGTTCGCGTAGGTCCATCGACTTGAGCTGCCCCATTCATTCGCTCCTAACAGATTGAAAAAAAACCTACATTCGTGCGAGCCAGCCGCCAAAAGGCACGGCATTAAAGGTAACGCCAAGGGCTGCTCCGACGAAGGGACATAGGCTACGGAAGCTTAGTCTATGCCTATATAGGACGGCCCGGAGAGAGCAAAGGTTACGTGACAGGAGGTCCGGAGCGGATCACAAAATATGCCATGCGCCGCCCCTCACCCCGGGCGAGACACAAATCCAGAAATTTGCAACGTGCAGAATGGCCGCGAAAACCGTAGACTGTGACGGAACCAAGACCCCGCCGAAACATTTTTTGTCAATCCCGACTGGGACTAGGAGAACAGGTAATGGCTAAGGGTTTCATCCTCGGAATCGTGGTTGCCATTCTGTTGGTTGCAGGGGGCATGTACGTTTACTTTTCGTGGGGTTTCGCACCGGTCGCGACTTCCGCATCTCCGATGCCGCTTGAGAGAAAACTGGCGAAAAGCGCGCTCCATGCCTACCTAAATAAGTTGCCGCACCCGCAGCCGATGGTGCCCGCGGATGAAGCGAATCTGATCGCCGGCTCGAAGGTATACAAAGAGCAGTGCGCCACGTGCCACGGCCTGCCGGGCGAGCCCAAATCGGCCGTTTCGCAAGGGATGTTTCCCGCGCCGCCGCAACTGTTTCACGGAGTCGGCGTGACCGATGATGAGCCATGGGAGACCTATTGGAAAGTCGAAAACGGGATTCGCATGACGGGAATGCCGGCATTCAAGGGCCAGATCCCGGAGAAGGAGATTTGGCAGGCGACGATGCTGGTAAAGAACGCGGACAAAATTACCGAGTCCGTGAAAAAAGAGCTGTTTGCCGGAAATGCCACGCCGATGGCCATGGCCATGCCCGGGATGGAAGAAAAGCCGGCAAAAGAAACGAAGCCTGCGAAAGAATCCAAGGCAAAGAAAAATTGACATCCTCCCCGCCGCAAGCGGCGAGGATTCCTACGGCCTCTCGGTTTGTTTTTCCGAGATGGCTTCGGTGGGTTCCTCCCACAACCGCCCTACTTCAGCGGAGGACCACGAAGAGGCTTTACTTTTGGGCTGCCCGCCCATAGGTCGTTCGGACAGAAATAGAGAGCAGTTCGGGAGGAAAAGAAAGAGGGGCCTTATATCCTCGGCCTAAAAACGCGGAGGCTTTACGGCCCACCTGGTAAATTCAGGCGAAGCGGTCAATCCGCGAATTGTTCTACCTCCTGCGACTTTCGTAATTCGGGAAACCACCAGGCCCACAAAACGGTGACCAGAATGGCGCCCACCCCGCCCAGAACCACCGCCGGTACGGTGCCAAACCAGTGAGCGGTGAGACCGGATTCGAACTGGCCAAGCTCGTTCGAAGCGCCGACGAAAACGGAATCCACGGCGTTGACGCGGCCGCGCATTTTATCGGGCGTGCCCAACTGGATGAACAATTGGCGAACCATGACGCTGACCATGTCGCTGGCTCCTACGAGAAAGAGCGCACACAGCGAGACGAAGAGATTTCGGGAAATTCCGAAAAAGACGGTGGCCAAGCCGAATCCTGCGACGCACCACAGCATTCGGGAACCTGCCTGGCGACCCAGCGGCTTGTGCGCGAGCAACATGGCCATAACGCCCGCGCCGACAGCGGGGGCGCTGCGCAAGAGCCCGAGGCCCCAAGGACCGGTCATGAGAATTTCCTTGGCATAGACGGGCAGCAGCGCGACCGCGCCTCCCAGAAGAACGGCGAACAAATCCAAAGAGATGGAGCCGAGAATCATTTTCTCGCGCCAAATGTAATGAAGGCCGGCCAGCGTGGATTGCCAATTCAACGGCTCTGGCGCGCGCCCGGTAGATTGAACTCTTATTTTTGCAGCGCACACGGCGGCCACGATCGCCCCGAAAAGAGAAAGTGCGTAAACCGCTGCGGGGCCGCGGGCGATCGCGTAAATAATTCCTCCAAGTGAAGGGCTCAGAATGACTGTGCCCTGGAAGAAAACCGAAGCCCAGGCGACGGCGTTCTGAAAGTCTTTCGCGGGAACCAATTGAGGAAGCAGCGAGCGCGTGGCCGGTCCGCTGAAGGCACGCGCGACACCCACGAAGAACAGGACCGCATAGATGGGGTAGGCGGAACCGCAACCGCCCAGCGTGAGAAACAGTAGCGCGGCCGAACAAACCGAGGAGCCACAATAGCACAGGACAATCAGCTTGCGCCGGTCGTAACGATCCGCCGCGTGACCGGCCACGAGAAAAAGCAGAATGCCGGGCAGAAATTGCACCAGGCCGACCAAGCCAAGCGCGAGGGGCCGGCGAGTAATTTCATAGATTTCCCACCCGACTGCGACGGATTGCATTTCGCCCGAGAGGACGATAAACACGCGTGCCAACTGATAGAAAACGAAACTTGGGTAGGTAAAAGCGATTCGCCCGGAGGCGCTGGAGTTCTCAGAAGCTGCCATCCACAATACTGTGCCACAAAAAGGCAAAGCGCGACGAGAAGAGTGACGAGCGACTGTTTCTTTGGCAAGAGCATTTAAAGGGCCCGGCAGTGCTGCGCACCCATAAGGCCTCTTGCGCGCAGGCAAGCTTCCTCAAAGCGGTGGAGTGAAGAAACAGTGGTTTCGAGATTAGTGGCAGGCGCCGCTGCCTGAGTCGGTGTAGCTCTTGCCTTCTTCTGGAATGAATTGCCAGTCGTAGCCGTTAGCGTGAAGCGTGAGCTTCAGCACTCCGAAAGCCTCGGCGTTGCCCGCTTCGCTGTTGGGCTTCGGTGCGCTAAACGGGCGAAGGCCCTTCCCGCCGGTGCCGACAACAAATTCACGAATGCCACGAGCCGAATCAGGGGCGCCTTCCGGGGTTTGGGGGGCAAAGCGCTCGTAGTCGTGGTCGTGGCCGTTGACCACCACGTCGGCGTTGGCTTGGTAGAGCGCATCCCACAGGGGCTTCATGGTCAAATCGGTGCCGTGGGCGCTGCCGGAACTAAACAGCGGCTTGTGCCAATAGGCCAGCGTGCAGGCCACGGGATGGGAGGCCAGGTCCGCGCGAAGCCATCTCTCCTGGGGTGAGCCAGCTTCGCAACCGCCGATGTCTTTGCACTCACTGTTCAACACAATGATGTGCCACGCGCCTAGATCGTAGCTGTAGTAGCCCGTCTTCTCATCGCCGGCAAACACACCAAAATAATCAAAATAGGGTGTGGCGCGGGAGGAATGAAACTCATGATTGCCCGGCGCAGGCCGCGTGCGCAATCTCGCGCGGCCCCAGGTCTTGTCGTAGCAGACGAAATTTCCCGTGCTGCCGTCCGGATACGCGAGGTCGCCGACGGCCATTACCGTTCCGGAAATCCGGTCCAGTAATTTGGCCGTGGCTTCTGCGCCAGCGAGATTTCGGCAGTCGGCGATGTCGCCCGCTCCCACCAATACGGTGACCTGATCGTTTTGTGGCGCGAGCCAACCATCGCGACGCGATCCCGCATTTCCAAAAAAAGAAACCGGAACAAGGATCACAACGAAAATCAGGGCATTTTGATGCCAAGTCTTGCGCATCGTTCGGTGAGTCCTCATTTGCCGCGCGACTATTTTTCGTGCAGCGGCGACCAGCGGACGCCCGCGGCAATAGTCGGCCGGTAGTATTCGCGCTGGACCATGTATTGCGGGCTGCCGTTGTAGAAGCCGAAAACCTCGTTGTTGATATTCAGGCCATACATGATGAACTGAAGGCCATTCGCCAGTCTCACGCTGCCCTGGGCATCGAACTGCAGATGCGAGTAGAAATAGTTGTCGCCAAACGGACCGGTGGGACCGTTCCCATACCCAGCTATATTCGCCTGATTGTAAGACAAACCAACGCGAGCGGAGATTCGACCACGGTCGTAGGTAGGACTGATATTCCAGCTATTCGGGGCGTTGCGCAGGAGCCGGGGATGATCGGCGCGACCGAAATCGGGCCCGAAAGCGATCCGCGATGCCGTGTAGCCGTAATTTGCGGAAAAGCCGAGTCCCTTCAGCACTCCAGGCATGAAGGATAAATGCTGGAGGTACGCTGCTTCAAAACCATTGATCCAGGCGCTCCCCGCATTGAATGGCTGGGTGACCGTGTATGAGCCCGCCGGGGCCCCCGGAACCGGGGGTTGATAATTGGCAATGATTCCGGTCCGCGAAACGATCGGCTCGGTCAAGTTCTTGTAGAAGTAACCGGCGGTAACCATTCCAAAAGGGTTGATGTAATGTTCGATCAGGACGTCCACGTTGTCCGACGATTCGGCGCGGAGGCTGGGGTTGCCGAGGGAGACGGAGTTCCTCGGGTCATTCGGGCCAATGAAATTGTACGAGACGGCTTGAGCAATGTCTTGAGGATCAGGACGCGAGAGGCCCCGGCTATAGACGGTGCGCAGGTAAGTGTCCTTGCCGAGGGTGAATCGGAGAGAGGCACTCGGCAAAGTCTTCAAATAAGAGCCGTTATTATTACTGATTCCAAGGAAGTTGCCGTTCCCATCGAAGATGGGTGCGGCAGTATTGAGATTGGTGTTTTCAAAACGCACGCCGGCGACCAAGCGGACCTTGTTGAAATCGATGGTGTGCATCACGTAGCCAGCAGCGACTTGTTCAACCAAGTTGAATTGGCTCGAGATGTCGTGGGTCAGTGTGTAATTGGACGGATTCGCGGCTAAGTCGGCCCGAAAGGCGGAGTAGATGGCGTTGAAGCTGGGATTGGGCCCCAATTTGTAGGCCCCTTGATAGTAGTCGCTGTTGGAGAAACTATTGGGGAAGGATCCCAGCTGAAGGGGTGCACCGGTTCCGGAGGGGTCATAGTCGTCTGTCGAGGTGTTGGCGAATTTATGCCCGTTGCGGAACTTGCCTCCGAATTCGATGGTGGCCAAGCGAGAACCCAAGTGATAGCGCTTGGCCATGGCTCCTGTGCCCTGGAGGTTCAGTTGCGCGGTCAGGCCGTTGTTCACTTGCATGCGAGTCAGCGGGAAATCGCTTTGTTGTTGATAAGCTTCCGTAAAACAGCTCGGGGTCCACTGAGGCAAGTAGAGACTTGTGGTGTTGGCTAAGTCATATTGGCAGGAGCTGGAAGCCAAACCGGAAGCAAAAGAAGCCGTGCGATCGCCCACCTGGCCGATCTGGCGGGAACGCGATGCGGAAACGTCCCAGGCGTACCACGTCGTAGAGAGCACGTGCTTGCCACCGAGCAAAAGACTTCCTACGGCGTAATCCGGTCGGCGAATTTGGTCGTTGAAGGAGGGAACGCCGGTGCAGGGTTGCGTCGTTAGTCCGGTTGTGGGATCTGTTGCACAGCCGTTTGCCCCTTGCAGAAGAATACCGGTTGTGTTGTCGGTCAGAGAATAGACCCAGCGATCGCCATAGTTGTGAAAGTCCGAGTACAAGAGACGGGCGTAGATGTTGGATCCGTCAGCAATCTTGTAATCCGCGCTCCCAGCGACACCCCCGCGGCTGCGGTAGTAGCGGTATTCGCGAATGTCGGCAGCCTCGAAGTAGCGGGCCTCGGTGCCGTTGGGGAAAGTGGCAATGTCTGGAACTGGTTCGGTGTCGTCAATGCCGCGGCCATTCCAGTCGTAAGAGCCCCCGAAGAGGATGCCGAAGCGCTTGTCCGCACCGAAACGCTGGCCGAGCGTCCCGGTGTTTTCCGTAAGGCCGCGCCCCCCGAGAATCGGAGTGTATCCAGCCATGCTGCTGAAGTTCATGGTGGACCGTTCTCCCGCAGTCTTGGTGACCAGATTAATGGAGCCGCCGATGCCATCGCCATCCATGTTGGCCTGCAAGGTCTTGTTGATTTCGACGGACTCGACGATGTCGGCGGGAATGGTGTCGAATTTGATCTGCCGAACACCGGATTCCGGTGAAGGAACGTTGATGCCGTCAATGGTGGTGTTGGTAAGGCGCGGTTCGGTGCCGCGAACCTCCACGTACTTACCCTCGCCTTCGTCGCGTTCGATGGTGACGCTCGGCAGTCTGCCGAGGGCGTCAGCCATGTTGGCGTTGGGAAGGCTGCGGATAACATCCGAGGTAAGCACTTGGACGACGTTGTCTGCGTTGCGCTGGCGGTTGACCTCCTCCGCTTCGCCGGAGGCCCGGTCTGCCGTGACCAACACTTCCAGGTTTTGGGAAGCGACCCCAAGTTGTGCGTTCACATTCGCGACTTGCGCTGCCGAAACCATAACGCTCTTGGTGAAGTTATTGAATCCGACATACCGGATGGTCACTGTGTAAGTGCCGGGGGCGAGGCCGCTTATGAGAAATTGCCCTTGAGCATCCGATAGGGCGTCGATGGGGCCAGGTTCCACCTTGACTTTTGCGCTTTGCAGGACGGCACCACCTGAATCGGTTACCTTACCAGTGATTGCTCCAGGTCGTTCCTGTCCCGCAGTGCGTTCTGTCTGCGCATGGGCAGGCGGGTAAAGCAAAAACAAACCAACCAGCGAGAGCAGGAAACCGGCAAAAGTTCGCATAGTAACTCCTTCAATCGCAACCGGATTCGCAATGAGTCTCCGTGGCGAAGTGTCCAGGGAAGTTGGCGAGCCATTAGAAAATTCCCAGGTTCACATCGCTCTAGCACACACCGTCGGTCCCAGTGGAGCGGAGTTAACGCCAGGTTTATGACAGCGAGATGAAAGGAGGATTAGAAAGACATGAAAGGGCGAGCCCTAAATATTAGCAAGCTTCGTTCAAACAACGCCGCACCCGGCGTATTTCGCGGGATTTACGGGATTTATGCAGCTGCCGTTTTTCGCGGGCGCAAATAGAAATGGATCGCCGGAGTGAAGACCAGTGAAAGGACCATTGAGCTGAGCAAGCCGCCAATCACAACAATCGCCAGGGGCTTCAGCATCTCGGAACCGGCGCCTATCCCGAACGCCAATGGCAGCATGCCGGCTACCGTCGCAAGCGCGGTCATGGCGATGGGACGCAGGCGCCGGCGGCCCGCTTGAATCATAGCTTCTTTGGGAGAAAATCCGAGGTCGCGGAAACGGTGTTCGGCGTCGAGCAATAAAATGCCGTTCTTGGCGACGATGCCGATGACCATGATCATGCCCATTCGTGACGCGACGTTAAACGTCGTACTCGTAAGCAGCAACGCCAGAAAACCGCCAAACGTGGAGAGCAACGCCGAAGTCAAGATCGCCGTGGGTGCGGAAAAGGTCCGGAACTCAAACAGAAGCACGGCAAACAGAAGCAAGAGAGCCAATAGCAGAACCATCATCAAATCGCGCGAGGATTTCCGATCCTCTTCATATAGCCCGCCGTACTGGATGCGGATGGAGGAGGGAAGATGCATGTCGCGGACGGCTTTCTGTACGGCAGCAACCCCCGTCCCCATGTCCACGCCTTCCAAGCGGGCCGTGACTTGGACAAGGCGCTGCAAATTCTCGCGTCGAATTTCCGTTTCGCCGGGGTCGCTGGTGACGGTCGCGAGCGAACCGAGCGTGGCGGTGTGCCCACTCGCACTGGTCAGCAAGGTGTTGGTCATGCGATCGAGCGAAGACCGGTTCTCATCAGGAAAGCGCACGCGAATGGTGTAGGCTCGGTCATTCAGAACGACCGGTGTCGCCGCGGGTTCACCTTCGAGCACGGCGGAGGCGTCCACAGCGACTTCCTCCAGAGTGAATCCGGCGCGGGCCGCGACGGTGGGATTCACCTGGAAGGTCACGGCCGGACCGCTGATCGTGTTCTCCACCCCGTCGAGAACATCCACAACGGGACGCGATTTCCCAATTTGAATCTTTCCAATCGCATCCGCAACGCGCGGGGCGGTGTCGTTCAGAAGTTTGCCGTCCTGAGAGAAAAGCCTGATGACAATCGGCTCGGGCTGGCTCGTCAAGTCTCCAATCATGTCCTGCAGCAATTGGACAAATTCGATATCCGCAGCCGGCTCGGTGTGCTTGATTTCGGACCGGACATCCTCGATGACGTCGTCAATGCCGCGCTGCCGGTCCTTCTTCAGCTTCACAGTGAAATCGCCGTTGTTGGCTTCCGTGACGGCCGCAAGACCTAGTTGCATACCGGTTCGGCGCGAGGTGTTCTCGACCTCCGGCGTGGAGTGGAGAATATCCTCGATGTGCAGGAGGATGCGGTTGGATTCCGCGAGGGAGCTCCCCGGCGGAGTGTAGTAATCGAGGATGAATCCTCCTTCATCCATTTCCGGGAGAAAATCGGTGCCCACCAGGCTGTAACAAACGTAGGACAGAATGATGATCCCGACCGAACTCCCGGCCAACATCCAGGGGCGCTTGACGATGGCTTGCATGGCGCGGGTATAGAAACCCACGATGCGTCCGAAGAAGCCGGAAAGGTGCGCTTCTTCCGCAGCAAGGAGCGCCACCATGTTGGGGCCTTCCGAAGGTGCTGCGGCGGAAACGGTTTCCTTATCCTTCCGGCGAACCAGATACTGACTGAGCGTCGGAGTCCACGACAAGGCCAGAAGCAAGGAGGTGAGGAGCGACACGGTCATGGTGACGGCCAAGGCGCGGAAGAAGGTGCCGGTCACGCCGGTAGTGGAAATCAGGGGAAGAAAGACGACGATGGGGGTAATCGTCGAGCCGATCAGCGGTACGGTCAATTCCTTCAGCGCGCCCTGGATGGCTTGAAGGCGGGTTTGCCCGGCGTCCCGGTGCAAAACAATATTTTCAAGGACGACAATGGCGTCGTCGATGACCAAGCCCACTGCGGCGGCGAGACCGCCCAGGGTCATCAGGTTGAAGCTTTGATTCGTCGCTTTCAAAACAATGAAAGTGATCAGCAGCGTAACGGGAATCACCAGGCCGGCCACGAACGAAGTTCCCCAGTCACGCAGGAACAGCACCAGAATGATCGAAGAAAGCACGATTCCCAGGAGCACAGCGTCCCGAACGCTCGAGATGGAATCGTGGACGATGGTCGACTGGTCGTAGAACGGTTCAAGATGCACGCCAGAAGGAAGAGTGGGAGCAAGCTCTTGGATCAGCGCGTGCACTTCGTTGGCGACCGCCAGAGTATTGCTTTCGGGCTGGCGGTTCACATTGAGCAGCACGGCGGGTTTCCCGTCGGCCGTGACCATCGTGTAAGTAGGCGCTACCGACGGAGCGATCGAGGAAATGTCGCCCAGCCGAATCGGCACGCCCGCAGGTGAGTTCTTGACGACAATTTGCGCGATCTGCTCCGGAGTTCGCACTTGTCCACTGACGAGCCCGAGCACGAGTTGGTGGTCGTGCTCGATCAAACCCGGCGAGTCCACCAGGTTGGTGCGGCGAATCGCGTCGAGAATATCGGGGACGGTGATGCCGGCGGTGAGAAGCCGGGCGGGATCAGGAGTCACTTGAAACTCGGGTACCCGCCCGCCCTGGATGATGACGGTGGCGACACCGTCGAGCCGGTTGATGCGCGGCTTCAGGTCGTACGTCGCTATTTCCCACAACTTGTTCGGGGGCACGGTGTCTGAAGTCAGGCTGTAACCGATGATGGGAAAAACAGCGAACGTCATACGGTGTGTTTCTACTTTGGCCGTCGGAGGAAGCTCCGCCTGCAGGCGGGCGACGACGGCGTCGACGCGCTGCAATGTCAGGATCATGTCGCTGTTCCACTCAAAAAACAGGTCGACTTCGGCGGAGCCGCGACTGGTGATCGATGTGACTTTTTGAAGTCCGGGAACGCTGTTGACCGCCTCCTCCAAAGGCCGCGTGATGGTCACGAGCATTTGGTCGATCGGCATTACGCCGTTATCCACGCCGATGAGGATGCGGGGAAAATCGGTACTGGGGAAAACGGAGACGGGAATGGTGAATGCCAAATAACCGCCAACCAGCGCCAAACTGACGATTAAAAATAAAATAGGATTAGACAGGCGGTGAAACCAGGGCAGGCCTGCCTTGGCTGTCGCCGAGATGGCATCGGAGAATTCGGGCCGAGTTTCCATGCGGTTCTAGTCCTTGTCGTCTTTCTCTTTGGCGCCAGATTTTGAGGAATCGCCGGCTTTGTCTGCTTTCTCGTCCCCTTTGGCTTGCTCTTCGGGTGCTTGGATTTTGATTTTGGTGTTGTCCGGCAGCGCGTATCCGCCGGAAGTGATAACCGGAGCCCCGGCATTTAAGCCTGTGACGACTTGCACGTTGTCCGCATTTCGCACACCGAGTTCGACCGTCTGCCAATGCGCCTTCTGGTCCGCGCCGGCGATCACCACGTAGTCGGCCTGGCCTTCTGGATTCTTGAAGACGGCGTTGGCCGGCACGACGATGGCGTCTTTGACGGTCTTCGAAGTCATTGCAAGCTGCACGGTCATGCCGGGCTTCAAGGCAGGATTCGGCTTGGAGGCTTCGACCCAGACTTCAATCGTGGTGCTTCCAGGATCCAGAGCGGGACTCACGAGAGTCACTTTGCCGTTCACAGGTTCATCGAGTCCCGGCGCCTTTAATTGCGCAGCGTCCCCCACTTTGAGCGTTGCGGCCTGGGTTTGCGGGATGTGCGATTTGGCGATTAACCGGCTCAGATTCATCACCGTAAGGATGGCCTGATTCGCAGTCGCAAGATCGCCGGCGTAGAGAGGCCGATCGGTAACGACCCCATCAATGGGGCTTCGAATCCTGGAGTAACTGAGCTGCGCTTCGGCACTAAGCATGGTGCCTTCCGCTGACAAGCGCGAGCCGTGGGCCGACTTTATTGCTTGTTCCTTCCCCAGCCGCTGCAAGTCCGCCAGCTGCTTTTGGGCCACTTCATTTGCGCCGCGCGCCTGCGCTAGGGCAACTGCGGCGGAATCCAGGTCGCGTTGGGGAAGCGCGCCCTGGTCGAACAGTTCCTTACGGCTGTTGTATACCCGAAGCTGGGCCTCATACGCTGCTTTTGCGGCGTCTGCATCGAGCTGCGCTTTTTGCAGCTGTTGCGGAATGGTTGCATCCACTGACGTCGTGTAGCTGGCATCAGCCTGTTCGAAGGTGCCTTGGCTCGCTTCAGCCTGGCCCGCGAGGTCCTTGTTTTCCAGGATGACCAACAGTTGCCCTTTTTTCACGCGGCTCCCGCGCTGCACCTTGAATTCGGTAATTGGCGCAGTAATTTTTGGCGAAATCGTGGCTTGCTCGAGCGGGTAGATCACCGCTTCGGCCGAAACGGTCTGCGAAATGGTTGCGCGCTGGGCCGGAGCGGTCTGCACGCTGACCACCGGCTCTTTGTCCGCCTCCTGTTTGCTACAGCCGGCGGAGACCAGCAGCGGAGCAATGGTTAGGGGAAGCCAGGCCCGTCGCCTGGGCCGAACGACGTCGGGATGTATGGTGTGTTTCATGGAGCTGTCAGCACTCCCGTTAAAGTTTGCAAATTCGCCAAAGCCGCGCGGTAACGCACCGCACCGTCCTGATAAGCGGCGTTTGACTGCGCATAGGTGGTCTGCGCATCCACCACTTCGAGCACGGTGGCTTCCCCGCCCTTGTAGCGAAGCGTGGTCAGCCGCAGGCTCTCTTCCGCCAGCTCCGCGGAGCGGCCTAGGCCGCCAAGTTCGTTTATCGCGGTTTCCGCTTCCGAGTAAAGCGACTTGATTTCCGCCAGCAGCCTGCGCTGCGCAAGAGAAACCTCCCGCTGAGCCTGCGCACGCCGCAGTTCGGCTTGCTTGACGCGGCTTTGCGTCGCTCCCCAGTTCCAGATGGGGATATTCAGCGTGCCGAGGATGGACGCGCCTAAATTGGAAACCCCGTTCGTCCCATTCACGGCAAACTGCGGCGCATCGATGCCATACCAGTAGTCAAAACTCAGCGAGGGCAAATAACCCGCGCGCGCGCTGGTCACGTCAAATCCCGCGGCCCGGACAGTTTCAAGCGCCGCCCGAACGTCAGGATTATTCTGCGCGGCTTGCTGCTGCACCTCGCCGAGCGTCGGCAACGGCGCCGGCGCGTGCAGATCGTCGGTCAATTCAAAGTTTTCGTTGAAATCTGGAAAAATCAGCACCGCCAGATCCAGCCGCGTATTGAGCAGCGCCAATTGCGCTTCTTGCAAGGCCCGGCGGCGGTCCTGCGCCTGCAATTCGGCCTTGATCACGTCGGAGTGCGCCACTTCGCCGCCATGCTCCAGGTCTTGCGTTAGCTTGAAGAAGCGATCGCCTTCGTCCGCTGTTTTTTGCGCGGAAAGCAGTTTTTGCTGAGCCGCCGCAACAGCGTAATAATCCTGGACTATGGTTACCACGAGGCCGCGCGCGGCGATTTCCGCTCGCGCCTTGGCGACGGCCGCAAGCGCGGAGGCGCGACGAAAGCTCGACACGCTCGCAAGGTCCAGCGACTCATGTATGTTTCCCTGGCTGACGTATTCGTGCACCGCGTTGTTGGCAATAAAAACGACACCGTTCTTCCTGGGCTGGGTGTACCACGCTTGATTGATGTAGGTGACACTGGGAAGCAGCGCGGCGCCCGCCTGAAATCGATCTTGCCGGGCGAGCGCAGAATCGGTGAGCGCCGCTTGAAATGGCGCGCTGTTTTTCCGCGCGCGCTCAAGCGCATCCTGCAGAGTCAGCTTCAGCGGCGGCGCTCCGGGCGAAGAAGACTGAGCCGGATTGCCGGCGGCCGTAGGCATAGTGGCTGCCGGATTCGTGGTACCTTGCGCGGCAGAGATTTCCGGACCGCCTAGGCACAGCACAGCGGCTATCGGCCACGACACCGCAAAGATTCCAAGTGATCTCATGAATCACGACTCCTATGCCGGATCGGCCCTGACGCAGGGCGGGAGGATTCAGGCTAACAATTCCAGGATAAACGCAGGATTAACCACTAGATGGAGAACACCCGGAATCGAGGGGGAGATAGGCGGTGAAGGTGCTTCCCGTGGAATCGGAACACGTGAGTTCCAGCCGGCCTTGATGCGCCTCCGCTATCCAGCGCGAAATGGCCAAACCCAGCCCGGCGCCGCCCCCGTCGCTTTCGGAACGCGAGCGCGCCTTGTCGGCGCGAAAAAAACGCTCGAAAATGCGTGGCCCAAGCTCGGCGGGTATGCCGATCCCCGTGTCCGCGATGCTGACTGCGTATTCCTGACCGCTGCGTCGGCAAGCCACGGTGATTCGTCCAAAGGACGGCGTGTATTTGATGGCGTTGTCCAAGAGATTCAGGAGCATGCGGCGCAGCAGAGATTCATCGGCATGAATCGGGGACTCCGGCGCTCCATCGAAGGTGAGCGAAATCTTCTTGGCTTGCGCGAGGGTACGCGCCGAATGCACGCATTCCGCGATCAGTTCATCCAAGTACAAATCGCGCGGCTGGAGCGGATATTGCCCGGTGTCGGCGCGAGTCAGAGTGAAAAGATCTTCCACGATGCGCGTGAGCCGCTCCGCCTCATGGTGCAGCACACCGAGAGATTCGCGGTATTCCTCGGCGGACCGGGCCTGCTGCGACAGCGCGACTTCCGATTCCCCGCGCAGAATCGCCACTGGCGTGCGCAGTTCATGCGAGGCATCGGCCATGAAGCGGCGCTGGCGGTCGAACGATTCAGCCAGCCTGTCCAGTAAACCGTTAAAAGACCGCGCCAGGTGCCCCAGCTCATCCTTTTCGTTTTGCACCGCCAGCCGGTCGTGCAGATTTGCGGCGCCGATGCGGCCCGCCTGGCTGCTCATAGCCACGACCGGCGCGAGGCTTTTGCGCGCCAGGAAATAACCGCCGCCGCTCGCAAGTAAAATCGCAATCGGAATCACCCAAGCGAACGTCTCGGTCACTTCTTCGAGCATCTCCGACCGGGGGTGCAAAGAGCGCAGGATGACGAGCGTGTATGGGTTTCCCTGTGCGGTGAACCGCCGGGCGAACGCGCGATAGCCACTTCTTCCTCCTTCAACCATTCCGAAGAACTGTTCCGCAGCCGCGGCGCTGTTGACAAATTGCTCGAAGGAGGCCGACTCGAGAAGAGTCGCAGAATCGGCGCGCTTCCTGGAGCTTGCCGGAACATCTTCGGTGGATCTCGCGATCAGCCTGCCGTTGGCGTCCAGAATGGCATAGACATGATCACGGAAATGATGCTCCGCAATGGCCGCTTCCACCGCAACCGTGAAGGGGTCCGGTGCCGTTTGATCTTCCAGTTCCGCCCGGACGGTGGCCAGGAACGCTTTGGAAAGTTCGCTGAGGTCGGTGTCCATTCGGCCCTGGACACTTCGCAGAAAAACCAGATAAGTGATGACGAACAGTACCACGAGAACGAGCGCTAGCACGCCCGTGTACCAAAGCGTCAGACGCGTGCGAATGGAATCAAGCATGGTTCTTGCGGATAGAAGAAGGTGTTCTCATCCGCGACCGCGAAGAGGCGCTCTCTTCGTTCGAATCGGCGTCCGGCAGGTCGGCCTCCGTGCCAAGAACGTAGCCTACGCCGCGCCGCGTGTGCAGCAGCGGCTTCGCCGAATCCGCGTCAATCTTGCGCCGCACGCGGTTGATGTACACTTCGATTAAATTCGAAAACGGATCAAACGTTTCGTCCCACACATGCTCGGCGATTTCCGCGCGGCGCACCACGCGGCCGGCGTTGTGCGCGAGATACTCGAGCAGCGCATATTCCTTTGCCGTCAGCGTCACATTGCGGCCGGCGCGCTTGGCGGTTTGTGCTGCGGTATCGAGCACAAGATCGGCGATGGTGATTTTCTCTGGCCGTAGTTCACCCGAGCGCCGCAACAACGCCCGCAGGCGCGCCAGCAGTTCGCGAAACTCGAATGGCTTCGTTAAATAGTCATCCGCCCCATGATCCAGGCCAGCGATGCGGTCCTCCACGGCATCGCGAGCAGTCAGCATCAAGATGGGCATGCGTTGCCCGGATTTGCGGAGCTCGCGGCACACCGCAAAACCGTCCGGGGCGGGAATCATCACGTCGAGGATCACCAGGTCGTAGGTGTTCACCGCGGCCTGATACAGCGCATCTTCGCCCGTAGCGGAGACATCCACGGCATAGGTCTGTTCGCGCAGCCCTTTAGCCACAAACCGCGCGATCCGTGCATCATCTTCCACCAGGAGTAGCCGCATGAGAGCATGATACGGCAGAAGCGAGGAAAATAATCAATCGCCTGGCCCGGTACAGCCGCTCTTCGTCGTTCCGGTCCAGAACCGCTGTTCGGCGCGTTTCCGGGAGCCGAACGCGCGTGGAAACTCGTGATAAACCCGTCGCGAGAGAGTTCGCTAGCTCCGCCCGCTGCTGACATCAACCGTTCACGGTATAATTCGATACTAGCGTCGATGACGACCATAGCCCAACCGAACTCCGCTGACTTGGAATGGGCGCATCCGCTTGTCCGCGACTGGTTTGTCGGCCGTTTTGGCACGCCCACTGAGCCGCAACTCCAAGGTTGGCCGCATATCCTCGCCGGCAAAACCGCGCTGATTTCTGCACCGACCGGTTCGGGCAAGACGCTGGCAGCCTTTCTGATCTGTATTGATCGCCTGGTGCGCAAAGCGCTTATCGGAGGACTGCTTGACCGCACGGAAGTTCTCTACGTGTCGCCGCTCAAGGCGCTGAGCAACGACATTCAGAAAAACCTGGAAGTTCCACTCGGCGAAATCCTCGAACTCGCCGGCCAGCGCGGTATGCTGATGCCGGAAATTCGCACGGCCGTGCGCACCGGAGACACGCTCGCGCACGAACGCCGCGCCATGCTGGGGCATCCGCCGCACATTCTGGTCACTACGCCGGAATCCCTGTACATTTTGTTGACTGCTGCAAGAAGCCGCGAAGTCCTGAGGACCGTCGAATCGGTCATCGTGGACGAAATCCACGCGGTCGCGGACGACAAGCGCGGCGCGCACCTGGCGCTGTCGCTCGAACGCCTCGACCATCTGACGGGCAAGCGGCTGCCGCGCATCGGTCTCTCCGCGACGCAGAAACCCATCGAACTCGTGGCCGATTTTCTCACCGGCGCGGAGCAACCGGCGCCGCACATCGTGCAAATCGGCCATCGGCGTGAACTCGATTTGGCCGTGGAAGTCCCCGGCAGCGAGCTTGGCCCCGTGGCCTCCAACGAAATGTGGGACGAAATCTACGATCGCCTCGCTCGGCTGGCCACCGAGCATCGCTCCACGTTGATTTTTGTCAATACGCGCCGTATGTCGGAGCGCATGGCGCACCATCTTGGGGAACGCCTGGGGAAAGATGCCGTCGCCGCACATCACGGCAGTCTGTCGCGCAATCTGCGGTTGGCTGCGGAAAGAAAACTGAAAGCGGCAGAGATCCGCGCGCTCGTCGCCACGGCTTCTCTCGAACTGGGAATCGATATCGGCAGCGTGGATCTGGTCTGCCAGATTGGTTCGCCACGCTCCATCGCTGCGGCCCTGCAGCGCATCGGCCGCGCTGGCCACTGGCGCGGAGCGATTCCCAAAGGCCGGTTCTTCGTCACGACGCGTGACGACTTGCTCGAATGCGCCGCGCTCGTGCGCGCCATTGGTCAGGGCGATCTTGACCGCATCGCCATCCCGGAAGCACCGATGGATATTCTGGCGCAACAAATCGTGGCCATGTGTGCCGCGGAAGATTGGAAGGAAGAGGAACTGTTCCAATCCGTGCGGCGGGCGTATCCCTACCGCAATCTCTCACGCGCCGATTTTGACGAGATTGTCGAAATGCTTTCGGAAGGAATTGCAAGCGCTCGCGGCCGTTATGCTGCGTATCTGCATCGCGACCGGGTGAATGGCGTGGTCCGTGCGCGCCGGGGCAGCCGTCTTGCGGCCATCACCAGCGGCGGGGCCATCCCGGAAAACTCGCTGTATACCGTCGTAGCGCATCCGGAAGGCACGATCGTTGGCACCGTGGACGAAGACTTCGCCGTCGAGAGCCTTGCCGGAGACGTCATGCTGCTGGGAAACACTTCCTGGCGCATACGCCGCGTGCAGGCCGGAAAAGTTCTCGTGGAGGACGCCGCGGGAGCGGCACCGAACGTGCCATTCTGGCGCGGCGAAGCGCCGTCGCGGACGGACGAACTCTCCCGGCACGTCTCCGAGTTGCGGGAGAAAATCGGCGCGTTTGTTCCTGGCGCCTCTTCCCATTCCGGCACACCCAACACCGACGGTGTTGCCGCCGCCGTGAACTGGCTCAAATTCGAATGCGGCCTCGATCAAGCGGGCGCCGAGCAAGCCGTGGAATACATCATCGGCGGGCGAGCAGTACTTGGCGCGGTTCCCGCGCAAGCGACCGTCGTCGCCGAGCGCTTCTTCGACGAAAGCGGGGGCATGCAACTCATCATCCACGCGCCTTTCGGTGCGCGCATCAACAAGGCCTGGGGCTTGGCGCTGCGCAAGCGTTTTTGCCGCTCCTTCAATTTCGAACTGCAAGCCGCGGCCACCGACAACGGCCTGAACATCTCGCTCAGCGAGCAACACAGCTTTCCGCTTGCCGACGTCTTTCATTTTCTTCACCCCAATTCCCTGCGCGCCGTCCTGGAGCAAGCTGTGCTTGTTTCTCCGCTCTTCACAGCACGCTGGCGTTGGGATGCGGGCCGCGCTTTGGCTTTGCTCCGTTTTCGCAACGGAAAGAAGGTTCCGCCGCCGATCCAGCGCATGCGTGCCGATGATTTGTTGTCTGCGGTCTTTCCGGAAGCGCTGGCTTGCCAGGAAAACCTTCCCGAAGGCGATATCGCCATTTCCCGTCATCCGCTTATCCGCGAGGTGATGAAGGACGTACTCACCGAGGCCCTCGACGTCGATGGCCTCGAACGCGTGATTCGCGACATCGTTGACGGCCGCACCACCTGCCTCGCGGTCGATACCCCCGTGCCTTCGCAGTTTTCGCACGAGATTTTGAACGCCAATCCTTACGCCTACCTCGATGATGCGCCGCTCGAAGAGCGCCGCGCCCGCGCCGTCGAGATGCGCCGGGTCTTGCCCGAAGCGGTGCTCGGAGAAATCGGCCGGCTCAATCCGGAAGCCATTGCCGAAGTGTGCGACGAAGCTTGGCCCGATGTGCGCGATGCGGAGGAATTGCACGACGCGCTGCTGACCCTGACGACCTTGCCAGCCACTACGAATCAGGAACTTCTCCGAAACAATCGCCTGCTGGCCAAGCTCCAAGAGTCACTGAATGCGTGGAGGCCGTTATTCGATCAACTTGTCGCCGATCGCCGCGCCGGGCGGGCGAACATGGGGAGCGCAACCTACTGGATTGCCGCGGAACGGGTTCCGGCATTCACGCAAATTTTCCCGGCGGCACGCTTCGAAGTCTCTCCACCGAAGCTGGAATCACGAACGGTCTCGGGAGAAGATTCGCTGCTATCACTCGTGACCGGCTGGATGTCCCACGCCGGTCCCGTCGCTGCTGCTCAATTGGCGAGCCTGCTCTCTCTCCCCGTCTCCGACATAGACAAAGCCTTGCTGCGTCTGGAATCCAGCGGCGTCGTGCTGCGCGGCAAGTTCAGCGATCCTCATTCCGAGCAAACCGAGTGGTGCGAACGCCGCCTGCTCGCGCGCATTCATCGCCTCACGCTCGGGCAACTGCGCAAGGAAATCCAGTCCGTGACTCCGGCGCAATTCATGAATTGGCAGCTTCGCTGGCAACATGTTGCTCCCGGCACGCAACTTCTCGGTGAGCGCGGCACGCTGGAAGCGATTCGCCAGGTGCAGGGATTCGAAGCGCCGGCAAATTCCTGGGAGCGCCAGATTCTCAAGGGCCGTATCGCCGACTACGATCCCAAGATGCTGGACCAGCTTTGGTTGACGGGCGCAGTCAGGTGGGGCCGCCTCTCGCCACATCCGGCCACGCTCGAAGCACTGGCGGAGGGAAGGCGCCGCGTCATCCCGACCAGTGTTGCGCCGATTACCTTCTTTGTGCGAGAAGACACGGACTGGATGATTCCGCGGCGCGAAGGAAGCGAAGCGAGCACGGCTGGCCTCAGCCCCGACGCCGTGGCGGTCCACCTGTACCTGCGCCAGCGCGGTGCTTCCTTCTTCGCCGACATCGTGCGCGACACCGGCAAGCTGAAGACCGAGGTGGAAACCGCGCTTTGGGAACTGGTCGCCGCGGGCCTCCTAACTGCCGACGGTTTCGACAACCTGCGCGCGCTCATCGATCCCAAGCGCCGCGCCGGCCAGGGCAGCGCGCGCAGTTCACGTCCTCGGCACAGCACGGGCCGCTGGTCGCTGCTCTATTCCGGCGAGATCCACGACCGCACCCGTGCGCTCGAAGCCATTTGCTGGATGCTGTTGCGCCGCTACGGCATCGTCTTTCGCGAGCTTCTGACGCGCGAAACGATTCTTCCCAAATGGCGCGAGTTGCTCATCACGCTGCGCCAGCTGGAAGATCGCGGCGAAGTTCGGGGGGGCCGCTTCGTCAGCAATTTCCTGGGAGAGCAATTCGCTTTGCCGGTGGCCGTGGAATCTCTGCGTGCCGCGCGCAGTCAGAAAGCAGCCGCCGAATTCATCACCGTCTCGGCCGCTGATCCACTTAACCTGGTGGGCATTATCGTTCCTGGCGAGCGCGTGCCCGCCAATTCTGGCAGGGCAGTGGCTTTCCGCGATGGCGTGGCTGTTCCCTCAGAAGAACTCACGAATGTAGTTCGCATGCCCCTCGCGCGCTAAAAACCACGATGAGCACAGCAGCGCTCTAACAAATCTCAAGCCTCCCCACTTGTCGAGAGAGAGAAAACGTTCGTCCTGTGCCGCGGCAGCCGGTACTAGCCGTTATGTTCCAACTAAAACTTACGCTGCCGCGAGCAAATTCCAATCCAGCTCGGTTCGAATTGTAACGTGACCTCTTGCAAGGGAAATGCAGTCTTGACATCTATGGAAATCGGTGCAATATGGCGTTTAGGGACCAAACCCCGCCGGCTCGTACCCGAGACGAGCCAAACGAAGTCCCTCAGGAGACCGAGCATGAACGCCAGGATTTTGACGTTTTCATCGCAGGGCGACACGACCATTCTCGAATACGATCCCGCAACCGCGGACATGGATGAAGTGAACCGGGTGATTGCGGAATACGAAGCCAAGACCGGGGCGCAGCCTTTCGACGTTGCGACCGGAGAACGCATCGAGAAAATCACACGCGCTCAGAATGAAGTCTTGATGGTTCACCCCATCGCAGGCGGCTAGGCGTAGAGCGCGAAGCGGTCGAGATGCAGCAGTCGGAGGCTCACCTGCACCCGAAAGCGAGTGCAGGGCGCGGGGGGCGCTTCTCCGCATCTGGCCTGGTGGACGCACATGGCTTCGGCAATTCTAGCGGTGGCGGTTTTGGGTCTGCTGATTGGAGTCACTGTTGTGCTCCGGTGGAGACTCCTGGGCATGGAATTTCGCCGCAGGGACTTGCGCCGAGTGGGCGTGGTGCCAAGGCAAACGAACCGGGTCCGCCCTTACGCCGCGCATGTATTCGGCCAACAAAGTTTGCCTCTGTTTGGCAGCCCCCGGAACAACGCCTCGGCCTTTGCACCTCTGATCAGCAAGGAGCAGCGCGCCGAAGCCTTTCTGGAGCGCATCCTCGCCCTCACCGGGGCCAAGAAGGTCGACGGCTCGTACGTCCTGAATGTGGCAACGGTGCAGTTTCAGGTGCGCGATCGGTTCATCCGCCGGCTGCAAAATCCGAATGACCCCAAATCCCCCTACGAAGAAACTTGCTTTTACCTGGTTCACAACGGCATGCCCAAAGTCGAGGAAATTGCCACCGCTCTCCTGCACCTCTCGAACAATCCCGCGCTGTTTGACAAGTGGGCTCTTCAAAACGGGGTGGCGTTCAAAGCCGACGGCAAAGTCTTCGACCGCTGTCCGCTGCTGGGCTTGCGCTGAGAAGAAGTTTCCGGATCCCCTTTCTCTGGTTTTTGCCCCTGACGGTCTTACCTGTGAGTTAGGGCCTTCGGTCGGGTAGAGCGATGGCGCGGAGCGGGCTTCGAATGATGCCGTCGTTTCCATCGCCCTCCCTGGAATGCCGTACGGCGGGTCTTCCCTGATAAAAGGGAAGAACACCCTTCATGTCGGGGCGCTCGCGCCCTTTCGAGTAAAGATCGTAGGGATTGAATCCGGACCCACGCAAACTTCTCCTCATCGTGCTCATTCATCAGGTGACGGTAGGCGTTGTGCCGATGCGCCGCATAAAAAGAGTGATAGCGCAGCATGTACAGCCATTCTTCGGGTAGGTAGTTTCGCGCGACTTGATAAATGTATTCGTCATGCCCGAACGAGAGATGCACCTTGTCGAGCCCGCAGTGCGGTTCATAGATGCCGTACTGGGTCTGATACTCGGAGACCTGCGAGTCCGGATTGGCGGCGAAGAATGCCGGGAAAACCACTTGGTCGGAATTCGCACATCCCACTGGGAACGTGTCACCCACGACCGCCCACTGCGGCTCACCATAAAGGCAGAGCACTTTTCCCAGATCATGCACAAAGCCCGTGAGAATGAACCAGCGCGGATGGCCGTCCTGGCGAATCGCCTCGGAAGTTTGCAGAAGGTGCTCGATCTGGCTTAGGTCCGTGTCCGGATCGCTTCCGTCCACCAGCGTATTCAAATATTCCGCCATTTCCCAAATACTCTTCTTGCCGCGGCGCAGGCCGCAGTATTCGGCTTTTTCCTTGAGCACAAAGTCCAAGGTTTGATGGGCGTGATTTTGGCGGTAAAACTCGGTGACGGTGGGATTGGCTCAGCCCGATAGTTGCGAAACTGGTCCTCCGACTTTCCCGGCTGATAGCGAGTAGCTACAAAATCGTCCCAATCGTCAAGTTCCTTGAGCGGGGCGGCTTCTTTGCGGCTGGTGGTACGGAGGACATCACCCGTGACTAGGCTCCCGATCTCATTGTGAGAGCTTGCGCGCGGCGGCGCAACAGGGATCTTCATCTTTTTTTGAACACCTGCGGTGTTTCCTCGCAGCACCTGACCCTTAAGGTGAGCCGTGCAAAAAAGCAATCTTACCGTGAACCAGAAAGCGCGGTCCAGGCTGAACGGTTGCGCGAGGACTCCAGCACCGCGGAAATGAAGCGCATCCCCTCCACGCCATCCGCAATTCCCGGGACGAGAAGGGACTGAGGGTCGGGCGAGCCGCCCTCCTGCTTTGCCGTGATTTGTTCGGCCAGATCCTTATAGAGCTGAGCGAATGCTTCCAGGTAACCTTCCGGATGCCCTGCAGGAATACGGATCGCCCTTGCCGCAGCAGCTCCTGCTCCGGGGCCGCCGCGCCTCAGGACCCGCCGCGGCTGGCCTAATGGCGCATAGACAAGTTCATTGGGATTCTCCTGCTGCCATTCCAAGCCGGCCTTTTCTCCGTAGACACGCAGGCGCAAATTGTTTTCGTTTCCGGCCGCGACCTGGCTGGCCCACAGCGTTCCTTTCGCGCCCTTCGAAAAACGCAGCAGCAATTGCACGTTGTCGTCGAGCCGCCGCCCAGGCACAAACGTCGTGACTTCAGCCGCTATTTCCTGGCACGAGAGTCCCGTCACAAAACAGGCCAGGTTGAACGCGTGCGTGCCAATGTCGCCCAGCGATCCTCCCGGCCCACTCCTGGCGGGGTCGGTGCGCCATTCGGCTTGTTTTTGTCCCGTTTTTTCGAGCGGTGTCGATAGCCAGTCCTGCGCATATTCCACTTGAATGATGCGAATCGCGCCAAGTTCGCCGGCAAGCACCATCTCGCGCGCTTGCCGCACCATTGGGTAGCCCGTGTAGTTGTGCGTCAGGCCGAAGATCAAGCCTGTTCGCTCGACGATCTTGGCCAGGTCCAGAGCAGCTTCAAGCGTCGTCGTCAGCGGCTTGTCACAGATCACGTGGATTCCCGCGTCGAGAAACGTCTTCACATTGGCATAATGCATGTGATTCGGCGTCACGATGGACACCGCTTCAATACCGTCCGGGCGGGCCGCTTCCGCCGCAGCCATCTCTTCAAACCGGCCATAAGCGCGCGGAATGTGAAGCGCCTCGGCTGCGGCCAGGCTTTTTCCCGGATCAGAGCTCAGCGCCGCTGCAACCAGCTCGTAGCGGTCGTCCATGCGCGCGGCAATGCGATGCACGGCACCAATAAACGCGCCCGGCCCGCCTCCCACCATGCCAAGACGCAGCCGCCGGTCTTTGCCCTGCTTTTTGGATTCAGCCGGCATGTTTGGTCTCCTTTCGTGCCGCAAGCCCCAGCATTCGCCGGTTGGCTTCCTCGTCCGCACCGGATTTTGCAAAATCGTCGAACGCGCGCTCGGCGATCTCAATGATGTGCCGCTTGATAAACGGCGCGCCCTCCCGCGCGCCTTGCTCGCTGCTCTTCAGGCAGCATTCCCATTCGAGCACTGCCCAGCCATCAAAACCGTACTGCGCCAGTTTGGAAAAGATGCCGCGGAAATCCACTTGCCCGTCGCCCAGCGACCGGAAGCGCCCCGCGCGCTCCACCCACGGCTGGTATCCGCCGTAGACTCCTTGGCGGCCCGTCGGGCGAAACTCCGCGTCTTTCACGTGAAACATTTTCACGCGGGAGTGGTAGATGTCGAGAAACGCGAGGTAATCGAGCTGCTGGAGAACAAAATGGCTGGGATCGTATAAAATATTGCAGCGTTTGTGGCCGCCTAGACAGTCCAGAAACCTATCGAACGTCACGCCGTCGTGCAAATCCTCGCCGGGATGCAGTTCGAAACAAAGATCCACTCCCGCTGCGTCAAACGCGTCGAGGATCGGCCGCCACCGCTTCGCCAATTCCTCGAATGCCGTTTCGATGAGCCCTTGCGGGCGCTGCGGCCAGGGATAAACGTACGGCCATGCCAGGGCGCCCGAAAACGTCGCATGCGCTTTGACTCCCAAGTTCGCGGAAGCTTTCGCCGCAAACAGAAGTTGTTCCACGGCCCAGGCCTGCCGCGCGACAGGGTTTCCTCGCACGGATTCCGGCGCGAAGCCGTCAAAGGCCGCGTCATAAGCGGGATGAACCGCAACCAACTGCCCTTGCAGATGCGTGGAAAGTTCCGTCAGCTGCACGCCGGCTGCCGCGAGCGTCTCCAAAATTTCGTCGCAATACTTGCGGCTCTCCGCGGCGCGCTTCAGATCAAACAGGCGCGCGTCCCACGTCGGAATCTGTACGCCCTTGTAGCCGAGCCCGGCCGCCCATTTGGAAATATCGCTTAATCGGTTGAAGGGAGGTTTGTCGTCTGCGAATTGCGCCAGAAAAATTGCGGGTCCTTTGATCGTCTTCATTGTCAAAACCTCCCTCGGGCCGACACCACCCTACCGGGAGAGAAGCATTTTGTAAAACTCTTCTTCAAGGCGGGATCGCCGCTGAATACTCTAGGTGAAGCTCACGACCATGGGCATGGTGGATTTAAACCAAATCGGAGAACGGAGCCGAACGGATGAGTCTCTACAGGTTTTGTTCGATGCGCCTTGCATGCGGCGCGAGCAACGGTGCCGTCGCGCGTGACGAGCAGGCTGTTGATGTTTTTGTCACGGAGCTCTTGACCCGCGGGCGGTTGCCATCGAGTGCTGCGAACCCCATCAAAGCGAAACAAGCCGAATTCCTGTGCCAAACCAGGGATAACCATCGGGCGTCTGGGCCATGGCGTAGATGTTGCCCATGGTAAACCCGTACCTGGTAGTCCACGCGGTGTGGGCGTACTGGTTGACACCGTTCGCATTGATTTGGACCCGTAAACCACCCTGTAGAGCCAAGAGTCTGCGCTAACTCGCACAAACCAACATTATTTCTTGGCAAATCGTGATTTCATCGAGAAGGTGACTCAAGCGCTCTGCCGGGCCGAGGTTCTCACCCGTGAGCGTGTCTGGCACCGCACCTACAAAGCTATCAATACCGATTTGCATCTTCATACGCTCCGGCTGCTCTGCAAAAGGTCACTGTGAACTCTCTCCGTCGCGCTCAAAGCCCGGATGGAGAAGCCACGACTCCATCGGCAACACTCTCCGACAGAGACCGTTTTCAAGTGAGCGTCCACAGCTGGGCCGTAGCGCGGCAAAGTCCAGCTCAGGGTAGCTTGTCGAAAAAGAGATAAACGGCAGCAATCCGGCCGTCCCGGGAAATGATGAAATCAGTCCCGGCGTAAGCTGGCACCTCTCCAGGGCGCCAGATACCCATTGGACCCGCCCGCCATTGCCCAATTCCTCGGGCCCGGCCATGGGTTGATATCGAAAGTCAGGGTGAGTAGCCTTGATCGCGCCCGCGACGCGATCGATTTCGTCGCGGCCACGGTAGACGCCTCTGGGCTCGTAGCACACGCAATCTGCGGTGAAGATCTCGTCGATGGCCGCGCGCCGCCGCGCGGGGTCATTTTCACCGAAGACGTCGTGAAGATTGCGGAGATCGATATGCTGTAGGACATGTTTTCTCCCTCTCGCATTCGCGTCACTACTGACCTGACTTCCACCTCAAAAATGTACACTAGGTTTTGAGCAGGGCCTTGTCGATTGCCTTGAGGATGAGTTCTTGTTTCTTGGTTAGCGTGACTACGCGAGAGAGATGGAAACGGTTCTTGGCGTCCCGAAGGTAGACCTTATACATGGTGCTCAGTTCTCGCAAGGCGCTCTCCGCAGTGAAATCGGTTTTGCGCAGGCGATACTGTAACAGAGACAAGAGCAGATAGGCGAGATAGCAGAGGAAGACATGAGCGTGGACCCGTTCGGCCAGCCAATGGCGGATGGGGCGCAACTGGATGATGCCTTTCAGACTACGAAAAGCCTTTTCGATGATGTCCTTGTTAAAGTAAAGCGAGAGCATTTGGTCCAGCGGCAGCGAACGGGTCGAGAACAGGCAGGAGTAACCATCGAACTCTTCGGCTGCGGTCAGCTGGGCGGTGCGCAGATGGCCGCGGGAGTCGAAGAACCGCTCTAAGCCGGGTTTGATCGCTTGGCCCTGGGCCAGAAGTTTTTGGGCATAGAGAATCTCGTCGCGGCGCGACTCCCGCAGATCCCGTTGTAGCCGCTCATTCCAACACAGGGCCAACTGGCCGCGCACACCATCGAGTTGATAGGGACGCCGACGGGCGTAAAAGACGGTCTGGCCCACGCGCTGGCGGTAGGGCAGTTGCAGCAGTTGCTGCAAATCGGCAAAGGGGCGCCAGAACTTTTTCAAGTTCTCCCGCAGCGGCATTCCGCAGAGGGTGTCCCAATGCAACTGCTTGACATCCTTGACATTGCGTCCCGAGACGATCCCTCGGTCATAAATGAATAGCCCCGGTCGCAGGTGGTAACCGCGGAACTGCGTCACCGAGTCCTGCAAAGTGCGGGCGTCATGCACATTGCCATCGAAGACCTTGTGGAACAAAGGAAAGCCTTCTTTCTGCGTCACCGCTAATGCGATCTGGATGAGCGGCCGACCTTTGACCTGCTCCTTGTCGTGTCCGAGTTTGGCCAGCGGACAGTGGCTTCCATAAAGATAGGTGTTGGTGACGTCATAGATGACCCCGGATGGCCGCAGCCGATACTGGCGGCAGAGGCGCTGGAAGAGTTGCCGCTGCCAGCTCTCCGCGTCCAACGATTCCAAGTGATCCAAGGCGCCCACCAAGCGCTTTTCGGTCAACCCCTCGCAGGGCAACAGGAACTGCAAATCAGTGCGCCCGAACCAAGCGGGCATATGGTTTAGGCTGCGATAGTCCAGACAGTGGGCATACACCAGGCTGAGGATTTCCGGGCCGTAGGGATCCAGTTGGTCGGCGAGGCCGATTTCCTTGGCGAGATGGTGGAGCACCAGCAGGGGGCCATAGAGCTTGACTTGCTCGACCTCGACCTCGGAAATCGAGGCCGCGAGCAGGGTTTTGCCGTCGGCTTCGCGACCGACATAACGCAAGTGGCGTTGCACGACCTTTCCCTTCACCCATTTATTTTCGACTTCCGCGAGATAAACGCCGCTTTTACGTTTGATCCGGCGAATGAAACTCATAGTGTACATGATATACACCATGATGAGAGGGACTGTCAAGTCCTTTTGCGGTTGCCACAGTGAAAATCCCCAATGAAATCAGGGCTGATAGAACTTTTGGATTGAGATCAGCGGCCTAGTGTATAAAATCGAGGACGAATTCAGGTACTGACTTAACGGTGAAGGATCCCCGCGAACGCCGAACGCACACTCCAAGTCGTAAAAAACCACAAAACCGTAACGACGACAGCCAGCGGCAAACCCGCAGGCGCCATGAAAATGTGAAAGCAAAGTATGTTGACGATCACGGCCCCCAGAATCGTCAGTGCCAGAGGCACGTACCGATTCGCAAGCAACAGGACCGCGGGCACTATCTGCAACAGAAAAATCACCACGTAAAACCGGGACACGAAGAGAGCCCCGAAGAACTGCGCTGCAACGCCCGTAGGCGGCGGCATGGGAATAAAGTGAAGCAACCCGTTTAGCCCGAACGTCAAAAAGATCAAACCGAGCAAGTAACGTGCGATTGTAGAAGTGATCTTCATGCTCATCTCCTAGTGACTGGTGCCGTATTGGGTCCGGCGTCTCTAATACATTGATGCAGGATATATTGATAACGATATATGTGATGGACAACTAATCGGAAAAGGCTCAGCATCTGAGAGCTATGGCAAAAAGGTCTTCAGACCCGGTGCATTGCTGGCTCATTTGGAGGAAAGCCCACGAGGCAGCCTCCGACTACCTGTATAGAGGAATCGCGGAAACGGGCATTTCTGACACAGACTTCCGCGTGCTGGAAGCGCTTCTGCACAAAGGACCACTGCCTGTGAACACCATAGGTCCGAAAGTCCACCTCACGCCTGGTTCCATCAGCGTGGCTGTTGATCGTTTGCTCGAAAAGGGGGCTAGTGAGCCGGGCGGAAAGCCCCGATGACCGGAGGGTGCGGGTCGTGGCGCTTACAAAGAGTGGTAAAGACCTGATTGTTCCAATCTTCCGCAAGCATTCCGCGGAAATCGGCAGAGTGTTGACCGATGCTAACCCCAAAGAGCTGCAAATCCTCGAAGGCGTTCTCAAGAAGGCTGGCAAGCGCGCTAGGGCGCTTGCTGAAGAGAGAAGCAAGATCATCAATTCATGATCGGTCGGTGCAGAACATCGGACGCTCCGTGATCGGGTTAGTCGGGCTGCCCACGGGTTGGTTACTTTCCGTAGGAGCTTCACAGGTCCGAACCACATTTTAGAACACCACCAAATATGATGCTTTTCGCAATCAGGATGTAGAAACAACTGCGGTTTCTGAAAACGTCCTTCAGGCACACTCATCGAATGTAGAATAGGCGCTGAGTTCTTCGTTCGAGTGCTTTGTAAGCTATGGAAAAAGAAGCGGATGAGCCATATAAGCCGGATTCTGTCGAGTGCGCCATTCGCGAAACGAAAGGCGCACCGCGGCGATCATTCTTCTAGGTCACGGTTCGCACCGTAACTCGAGCAGCCTACCCGAGGGTTTTCGTTCGCCGCGGCTTTCTCCGCAATGAACGGAGCACGTCTTCGCAAGAAGATGTGCTCAACGAGCCGGGCCGGCTCTCCCCTCCTATTTGGCCTTGCACCGCGCGGGGTTTTCCGTGCCTCCGGCGTCACCACCGGAGCGGTGGGCTCTTACCCCACCTTTTCACCCTTGCCAAACGTTGCGTGCTTTGCGTCAGCGTCTCGAAGGTTTTCCCTCCGTGACTGCCACCGTGCTCGCTCCGCCGGCGGTCTATTCTCTGTGGCACTATCCGTAGCTTAGCCGCACCGCGTTTCGGTCTAACCGGAATGCTGCGCGCTTTCGCGTGCAACTCTGCCTCGCGGCAGAGCCTGCGTGGCCAGCCCCCTGACGTTATCAGGCGCGTCGCCCATGTCATGAGTGCTGGCCGGCGCTCGCGCACCTGCCATGCCTCAGGACGGTGTCCGGACTTTCCTCCCGCTTCGGCCTCGTAACGGCGGCTTTACGCTGCCACTTCTCGGCTCTAGCCAGCGATCACCCGGCTCACCCGCCATTCTGATTATACGCTGTTCCGGCTCGCACGGAGTTAGAATCCGCACCTTTCGCTATCCATCAGGGCAATCTTCGCAGAGGACAGAAGGAGGTGGAGGAGGCGCGTATCGGGCTCCATTGGTGTGCACACACCGATACCGCTTTGGCTGGAGCGCCTCCTGTGGCTCCTAATTCTTGGCGGTTATCTTTATTATGTGATTCTGCCCTGGATTTTGCAGAGGCCGGTACCCGGACTCATGTCGGTATTCTCAAAACCTTTTCGCCGTAAAGCAGGGGCCACCCCCGCCGCTAGACTCTCTCATTTCAAATCGAGAAGCTTCTCAAACTCGCTCTCGTTCAGTATCGTCACTCCCAACTCTTTCGCCTTGTCATATTTCGACCCCGGATCTGTTCCCACCACCACATAATTGGTCTTATTGCTCACCGACCCGCTCAGTTTTCCGCCGTGCTGTTGTACCATCGCTCCCGCTTCCTCCCGCGTTCGATTCGCCAGCGTTCCAGTAAAGACAAACGTCTTCCCTGCCAACTTATCGCTCTTGACCTCGCGCTTTTCTGCCGTGGGGTGCACTCCCGCCTTCGCCAGTTTCTTGATCAACTGCCGGTTCGCCGGCTCCGAGAAAAACTCCGCGATGCTCGCCGCCACCTTCGGACCCACTTCCGGTACTTGTTCGAGTTCCTCCTGTTTTGCCGCCGCCAACTCCTCCAGCGAGGAAAACTGTTCCGCCAGCAATTGCCCTGTTCGCTCGCCCACAAGCTGAATCCCCAGCGCATAATTCAGCCGCGCCAGCGAATTCTTCTTGCTCGCTGCAATCTCCTCCAGCAAATTCTGCGCGGACTTTTCCGCCATGTGCTCCAGTGCCGCCACCTGCTCCTTTTTCAGCGCGTACAAACCCGCAACATCCTTCAGCAACCCCTTGTCCACGAGCTGGTCCACAATCTTCTCCCCCAGCCCGTCAATGTCCATGGCGTGCCGCCCCGCGTAATGCAGAATCGATTCTTTCCTCTTCGCCGGGCACGCCGCATTCACACAGCGGTACGCCACTTCCCCTTCCACGTGATGAATGGCGCTCCCGCATTCCGGGCAATTCTTCGGCATATGGAACGGCTTCCGGTCTTTCCCAGGCTTCACCACCTTCAGCACGTGCGGAATCACTTCGCCGGCCCGCTCGATCAGCACCGTGTCGCCAATCTGCACGCCCAGCCGCTCGATTTCATCCATGTTGTGGAGCGTCGAACGGCTGACAGTGACGCCTCCCACTTGCACCGGCTCCAGGACTGCCACCGGCGTCAGCGCCCCCGTGCGCCCTACGTTGACGAGAATATCCTTCACCACGGTCGTTTCCCGACGCGCCGGATACTTGAACGCAATCGCCCACCGCGGCGCCTTCGCCGTGTAACCCAGTTCATTTTGTATGGACGTGGCATTCACCTTTATCACCACGCCGTCGATCTCGTACGGCAGTTTCTCGCGCTTGTCGTCCCAGTTCTCGCAATACGCAATCACTTCCTGAATCCCGTTGCACAACTTCCAATCATCTGAAGCGCGGAACCGTAATTGCTTCAAAGCCTCAAGGGCCTCGGAATGCTTGGCGAACGGCACATTTCCATCCACCAGGAAGTAGTAGGCGAAGAAATCCAGCTTTCGCGACGCCGTGATCGTGGGATCGAGCACGCGCACCGCTCCCGCCGCAGAATTCCGCGGGTTCACGAAGATCTTCCCGCCAATCCGCTCCTGCTGCCGGTTCAGCGCTTCGAAGGCCTTGCGCGTCATCATCACCTCCCCGCGCACCTCGAAATCCGCTTGCAGCTTCGCCTTTTTCAATGCGGGTGCATCCACGCGCAACGGAATCGACCGGATCGTCTTCACGTTCGGCGTCACGTCCTCGCCCGTGGTTCCGTCTCCGCGCGTCACCCCGCGCACCAGCTGGCCATCCTCGTATTGCAGCGAGATGCTCAGCCCATCGAACTTATGCTCCGCAATGTATTCGATTTTTTCCTTGCCGCTTCCCTCTCTCACGCGGCGGTCCCACTCGCGCAGCGCGTCGTAGGAAAACGCGTTGTCCAGGCTCAGCACCGGCCGCGCGTGACGAACGGTTTGAAAACCTTCACGCGGCGCGCCACCCACGCGCACCGTGGGCGAATCCGGCGTCCTCAGCTCCGGATGCGCCGCTTCCAGCTCCTTCAGCCGCGCCATCATTCGGTCGTAGGCGGCGTCCGAAATCTCCGGCTCATCCAGCACGTAATACCGGTATTCGTGGTAGCGCAGCCTTTCGCGCAGCTCTTCGATCTCTTTCTTCCTATTTGCCGGTGCTGCTTTCGCCACAAAACCTCCGTAAGTCTGCGCGCCAGTCATTTCGAACCCGCGGTGCAGGCGAGAAACTCCGCTTCGGGCCACGCCCTACACGTCCATTTATTCCGAGTGCATTTCGGAGTGCGGCGGACTTGCCATCGCTTTTCTTCTTGCTTGCTTCTTCACGGATCTCCTCGTTCGTCATTTTACGGGCAGCGACAAATCCGTCTTGCGCGAATTTCGCTCTTGTCATTCCAAGCGCAGCGAGTAATCTGCTTTTGCGCTTTCGCGCATTCGTGTCAAATGGCTGACCTGAAATCGACTTGCCCTACCCGCCATTCCGAGGCCGTGCCCTTTGCGGCTGAACAATCCCTCTTCCGCACAGTGTCAAGCAACGCATGCGCGAATTCGCCCCACATTATATAGAATGAAAGGGATCTGGCTAAGTGGAACGCACCGAATCAGAGCAAATGACCGCCGAACTACAAAACGCCCTGCTGATCCACAACCCCAAAGCCGGAAACGGTGGCAGTGCGCGTCGCCGTTTGCTCGATCAGGCGCGCCACATCTTTGCCGCACGCGGCATTGACGCTGACCTCGCCGAAACGACCGGACCCGGCCATGCCACCGAAATCGCCGCGCGCGCCGCCGCGGAGAATCGCGGCCTCGTCATCGCCTGCGGCGGCGACGGCACGCTCAACGAAATCGTCAACGGCCTCGCCGCCCATCAAAACGGCCAGCGCGTTCCGCTCGCGCTTCTCCCAGGCGGCACGGCCAACATCCTCGCCAAGGAACTCGATCTCCCGTGGGACATTCCCAAAGCTGCGGAGAAACTGGTTCACGGCACAGTCAAAGAAATCGCTCTCGGCCTGGCAACTCCGCTCGAGGAGCCTGAAAAGAAAAAATATTTTCTCAGCGTCGCTGGGGCCGGCCCTGACGGCGCAATCGTCTACTCCATCAATCTTGGCCTGAAATCGCGCGTCGGCATTCTCGCCTATTGGTGGGCAGGCTTCCGCGAAATCTTTCGCTACAAATTCCGGCATTTCCGGGTCATCAGCGGCGGCCGCAAAAGCAACGCTTCGCTGGTCATCGTCGGCCGCACGCAAAATTACGGCGGCCCGTTCAAGATCACTACTGAAGCCGATCTCTTCCAAGACCGCTTCGAAATCCTGACACTCTCCACGCAGAGCGGTCTCCGCTATCTCAGCTACTTGCCTTCGCTCTGGCTCAACAAGCTTCGCGGCACCCAAGGCGTCGAATTCTTCAAATCTGAATCCCTCCTCTGCGAACCGCTCGCCGCAAATCCCGTCTACGCGCAAATCGACGGCGAGCCCCTCGCGCGCCTCCCTGTCGAATTTCGCATCGTCCCTCGCGCCCTCAAGCTCCTCGTCCCCCGAAACCCGCAATAAGATTCTATTCGTGCAGGGGCGCGCTTCAGCGCCTCCGTGTAAGGACGCAGCTTTGTCCCGAGCGGAGTGAGGAATGCTGCGCCCCATTTCGCAACGAAATCGAATCCTGTCCCAACCGCTTGGATGCCTTCCTTGTCACCCGGACCCTTTCTTCGAATTCCCACCTTAAAACCTACAACTCAACGGCTGCTTTTATGAGATAACTTCTCCGGTATGGACCCCCTCACCCACGCCCTGGCGTCGTATTCTCTTCAGCGCGCCGCCTTTCCTCGCCTCTCACGTGGCGCCACGATCGCGATCGTCCTTGCCGGCGTGGTTGCCGACGTAGACCTCCTTAGCATCTACTTCGGCCCTTCTGCCTACCTCGCCTTCACTCACACCTATTTTCATTCGATCCTCGCCGCCCTGGCGTTCACTCTTCTCGCCACGCTACCGTTTCTCCTCCTCAAACCCAAAGTCCCCGAGAACATCCCAGTCGCGGCGGTCTTCTCAGCGGCACTCGTCGCAGCCCTCTTTCATCTTGTCCTCGATACTTGCCAAACCGATGGCGTGGAACTCCTCTGGCCTTTCTCCCGCCGCCGCTTCATGATGGACTGGCTCCCGCCCCTCGACCTCTGGGTCTTGGGAATCCTCCTCGCGGGAATTCTCCTCCCGCTGCTCAGCGGTCTGGTTACCGAAGAAATCGGCGCTCGCAGCAAAGATCCTCGCGGCAGGCGTGGCGCCACTCTGGCGCTCGCCGCGGTAATCCTTTATCTCTTGGTGCGCTTGGTTTTCCACAGCGACGCCATCGCTTCTCTCCAATCCCGCATCTATCGCGGCGAATTGCCTCACAAGGTCGCCGCCTTCGCCGAATCCAGCTCCCCGTTTCGCTGGTACGGTATCGTCGAAACCGCACGTGCCCTTTACGACGTCGAGGTTCCTGTCGGCCCCGGCAGTGATTTCGATCCCAGTTCCGCCACCACCTCCTACAAGCCCGAGCCATCCCCCGCGCTCAACGCCGCTCGGAATTCCGCCGTGGCACAGCGTTTTCTCCAGGTCGCACGGTTCCCTAAAGCTACGGTGGAGCAGACGCCGGCAGGCTTCCACGTTATGCTCCGCGCGTTCCCCTATTCGCGAGACTCCAGCTCCAGCGTGCGCGTCCAAGCGCTCATCGACACGGACCCTTCTGGCAAGATCCTCTCCGAGGAACTGGCCTGGGTCCCCGGTTCCCGCGGCTTTTGATGGCATGAGCCATTCTCCTTTTCAGGACAACGCCCGCCACCATCTACATAATCGCTACTACCGGAGCCATGCTTCCGTTCGGGCAGGAACGCTCCAGAGAAAATGCGGCCCTAGCTGCCGAGCCAGGTCGTAATGGAGATTCTAAATTAAATTGGGCAAGTGCGATCCGAGGCTCCGGGCTCTAGTCTCTAGTAGAGTTTCAGGGTCACATAACCGCCGCGCAGCGGCGGCCCGTGCTTCTGTCCGAACGACCTATGGGCGGGCCAGCCCAAAAGTAAAGCCTCTTCGTGGTCCTCCGCTGAAGTAGGGCGGTTGTGGGAGGAACCCACCGAAGCCATCTCGGGGAAACAAACCGAGAGGCCGTGGGAATCCTCGCGCTTGCGGCGGCGAGGATGTCAATCGGGGAAGTGCCGCGAAATTGGGAGTGCGACAGTCTCGCCGCCGCTTTTCTTATCAGGGCGCGATGCAGATCTGGCTGGGCAAGTTCCCTGCCTTTAGAATCCATGACTTGCGAATCGCCCAACTGACAAGCCCCTTGTTTTGAGATTCATACAGTCGTACCGGTGTGAAGAGGGGGCCATCAGGTGTGTCATTGAAAATTCTGCTTTTGAGCTCGGCGGCTCCCGACGTTCACCTTTCAGCTGATGGCCGGTGCCTAAGTATCACTCGCGAAAGGAGATAGCTCACCACGCCAAATGGGATCAAAAATACGGTCACCGCTAACTTGTGCTGCACCAGATAAGGCATCGCTTCCCTACCGTAGCGAATTGCCAGGTAGCCAATCCCGAAGTAGCGAACGACTCGCGCCAGAGCGACGGCCGACATAAAACTGGTCAGCGGCACTTCAAAAACCCCCGCAGCCACAACAAAGACCTTGAAGGGTGTTGGCGGCGGCAGCAGCGCTGCGATAAGCATGCCGCCGAATCCGTTCTTCACCACCCAATTGCGGATGGCTGGCGCGCGGTCACCCGCGTGTTTATGGAAAAGCGCTTCCCCGCCCTTCTCGGCGATATAGAACAACAACACACAGCCGAAGACCGACCCCAGCATGGCCATCCCCGCATAGAGAGGCATCTTGGCCGGATGCCGAATGGACAATTCGATCAGCAAGAGATCGTTGATGACCGGAAACGTCAGCAACGAGGAATCCAAAAAGGAGATCAGGAACAGCCCGGGCGCACCGAGGCCGCCCGCAAACGCAACTATTTTTTGCTTCCACTGATTCAAAATGGATGGCAAAAGCTCTCCTCATTCGAAAAAGTTTCTCTTCAAGGGGGCAGCACGCTGCGCTCTACCGGAGTCGACTCTAGCAAACCGTTGGTCATCCTCAGAACCGTGTCTACCATGCCTTCCACAATTGCATCGTACGCGCGACAGAGGTCCTCCCTGGTTCAGTTTTCTCGCTCGCGCCGCAACCGCCGCGGCGATGCGCTGATTCGCACACCGGTCGAGGTTCCCCACCACGAGGAAGCGGGTCCCACCTCATCTGCAAGTGCGGACATCACAGAGCGGACTTCTCCGGGAGCATTGTGGTGCTCCACGAACTCGCGATACATCCGGGATTTTTCTCCCGTCTTTTGCGTTGAGATAAGCGCCTTGCGCTTTCTCGACGTGCAGCGGCGGAAGGTCCAACGCGGAAGGACTGAAGGGATGCGCGGCGCCGGATTCATGGCGCGAGGTTATTGCGCAAAGGCGGCGCGGTCAAAATGATTCATGAACACCTGCATCAGTGCGGTGCGGTGCAGGTTTGGCAATTTGGGAATCTCTCCGATCACACGCACGTGCCCGAAGCGCTCGATGGTTTCGCGGTTTTCGCGATTCTGGTCGCCGATCAGCACCACGCCGTGCACCGGAAGCTCCGCCGCATGCAGCGCTGCGAGTGTAAGCAGTGTGTGATTCACGGTTCCCAAGCTGCTCCGCGCCGCCACAATCACCGGCAATTTGAATTTCACCATCAGGTCCAGCATGAATTGCTTTTGATTGACGGGCACAAGCACGCCGCCCGCCCCTTCGACCACCAGCCAATCATTCATCAGGCTGGTGGGCATGTTGATCTTGCCCAGGTCGATTTCGACGCCGGCCCAGCGCGCGGCCAGATCCGGGGATACCGGCGGAACGAATTTGTAAATTTCATCGAGTGTGCGGTCTGTGCCGATCCCCGCCAGCCGCATGACCGTCACGCGATCCGAGCCCTCAAGCGTGCCGGTTTGGATGGGCTTCCAGTAAACCGCGTCCAACGCCGCGCAAAGAAGCGAGGAAAGAACGGTTTTGCCGACGCCCGTATCGGTTCCGGTGATTAAGAAATGATGTCTCAAGCGCGGCCCACCGCTGCGGACCGACTTTTCTGTTCGCGCCAGCTATTCAAGGGGCTCTCCAGGCGCACCAGTTCATCATCGGAGATTCCGCTCGTCAAGGAAAACCGCAGGCACGCGCTTCCATGCGGTACTGCCGGCGTACGAACGGCCCGCAGGGCAAATCCTTGGGTTTGCAAGTACGCGGCGCATCGAGCGGTGTCCCATCCTCGCGGGAGCAAGCCGCTAGAGAGCCGCTGCGCCTTCCGCTCACGGTTCATCGTCTGCGCGAGCGGCAAGGCCGTGCCGATTTGCTCTGCCGTATTGGGCGGGATGACCGTGGTGAAGCGAAACGTCCGGACGTGAATGATAAGATGCTCCTTCAAACAAGGCTGTTCCGCAAGCAAACGCGCTTGCGCTCGCGAGAGCTTTCCCGCAAGTGTGAACCACCGCGGCAAGATGTTGCGCGACTCCGTCTCGAACTGCAATCCGCGGCCTGCAGGCCCCTGTGCCCCCGATCGCGTGGGCTTCGTCCAAAATAATACCCGCCCCGCGTTCCACCAGCGCAAGACTCTTTTGTGACCGGAGCGATATCATCTTGCAAGCTAAAGACGCTCTCGGGAACGATCAGCTTGCGGCAACGCTCCTGTGCGTGATTTTCCAGCGCGGTTTCGGCAAATGGCCTCGACTTCGTCGAGCTTCCAATCGCGCCGCCAGTCCCGCTGACGCTGCTCGACTCGCAGCAACATGTCCCGTTGCGATGTTCTCGGCCGCTTCGGTAACCGCTTTGGTTGTCGTGACCCTCATCTAACCAGGCTGGTCGGTTCGCGATGAATCTCGCATCTTACCATCAGCCACTGGCTGTGCAAAAAAGTACTCATTGAGGCCGAAGGAAGTTCGCGTACGCGTTTAGGGCAGTTTCTTGGCCTCGAAGGACTGCGACCCCGCCTTGATCGTGAGCTTAGAAACGGTCCCTTTTTCGTCTCATTCAAACGTGAAGGTGACCTCATCGGCCAGGACGAAGAATTGCGTATCGGATTCGGGTACCAGTTCTTCCGGATCAGCGCCAAGCGGCTCCGCTAGGATGAAGAGCTTGCCGTCTTTCGTGCTGACGGTCAGCTTGCTCATGCCCGCAATTTGGTGCGTTCCCGCATACGCAGGAGAAGCTGCGGGATCTCCTTTCCCGAGCGTGCGCTCGCCGGGCTGAAAGTTCGGCCAGTTTCTTGTAGGCGCCTCCGGCATCGAAGGGTAACTCGGACCGGAGGGCGGCTCTCGCTTGGCAAAACTGCTCATGATGTGCCCCTCAGGGAAGGGGAGAAGCGACATCAATCCAAGGGGCGATGAAAACGGCAAGTCACTACGGACAACTGCTTGCGCGGCGGAGCGGTTTGACCGGCTTTCTCCAAAATGTTATAAAACTGCGATTCGTACTTGCCCTGGCGCCCGGTCTTGCAGGCGCCTCGCCGGCGGTATCGAGGGGTAACTCGGACCGGCGCGCGGCGAGCTTACCCCGACTCCGGTCGGGGCCCCTTGCCGGTGGAATGAGAAAAAACTACCGAGGCTCGCAGACTATTGGGACGAGTCATTAGGAGTGCGGCGGCCCTGCTGCCGTATCCTCGCTTACTAGCCGGTGCCCATACTTTGCGAGCCACAATGATTCGCGGCCTGCGCCATAAAGCGCTTGGCAGCAGAACTGTGGCGGTAAGCGGCCCGTTCCAAGAACTTTCACAGGTTCCATCGCTCCGCAACCCTGCCATCAGGGAGGATTCTGAATGCGCACCTGGCTAACGAAGGCCCGGTCCCAGGTTTCGAGACTCACCATCTTTGGCGCAGGAGCCGCCGTTGCGCTCCTCGCCGCCTCCTCCGCTCGCGCGGACGAAGCGGGCGGCGAAGCCAATTTGAAGCTCCCCGACCTTTCTCAGGTCAGCTTCCACGGCATGGACGGCCACAAACTTCTTCTCTTCGGCATCCTCTTCTGTTTGCTCGGACTCGCTTTCGGACTCGTGATTTACACGCGCTTGAAAAATCTCCCCGTCCACAAATCCATGCGCGGCATTTCCGAACTCATCTACGAAACCTGCAAAACCTATCTCACCACACAAGGCAAATTCCTTCTTCTTTTGTGGGTTTTTATCGCCATCGTCATCGTGCTGTACTTCGGCTGGCTGCATCCCATTCCTGGCAAGCCCATCCCCAACGCCGTTCTTATTATTTTGGTTTTCAGCCTGCTGGGTATGGCGGGCAGCTACAGCGTGGCGTGGTTCGGCATCCGCGTGAACACCTTCGCAAACTCCCGCACCGCCTTCGCCGCTCTTCGCGGAAAGCCGTATCCCATAAACCACATCCCGCTGGAAGCGGGCATGAGCGTGGGCATGATGCTCATCTCCGTCGAACTCTTGATGATGTTAATCATTTTGTTGTTTATACCAGGTGATTATGCCGGCGCGTGCTTCATCGGCTTCGCCATCGGCGAATCCCTCGGCGCCGCCGCCCTGCGCATTGCCGGCGGAATTTTTACGAAAATCGCCGACATTGGCTCCGACCTGATGAAGATTGTTTTCAAAATTAAAGAAGACGACGCGCGCAACCCCGGCGTCATCGCCGACTGCACAGGGGACAATGCGGGGGATTCGGTGGGGCCGACCGCCGACGGATTTGAAACGTACGGCGTGACCGGCGTCGCGCTGATCACTTTTATTTTGCTGGCCATTCCACCGGAGCACTTCCTTCCCGCGGGTTTGACTCTACAAACCGCCTCCGCCACGGCTATCGCCAAAGCCACGGCGCTCGCCAATACGATTCAGGTGCAGTTGCTGGTGTGGATTTTCGTGATGCGCATCATCATGCTGGTGGCGAGCGCGGCCGCGTATTTCATCAACGGCTTTTTCTCCAAAGCGAAATACGCCACAGCAGATGATATGAACTTCGAGGCGCCGCTGACTTCGCTGGTGTGGATCACGTCGCTCGTCTCCATCGGGCTGACGTATCTCGCTTCGTGGCTCATCATTCCAGAGCTCGGCGGCGACACGACGCAGTGGTGGAAGCTGGCGACCATCATCACGTGCGGAACGTTGGCGGGCGCCATCATTCCGGAGCTCGTGAAGGTTTTCACTTCGGTGGAATCACGCCACACCAAAGAAATTGTGACTTCAGCGCAAGAAGGCGGGCCGTCGCTGGGAATTTTGTCCGGCTTCGTCGCGGGAAATTTCTCCGGCTACTACCTCGGCCTTTCGATGGTGCTGCTGATGTCCATCGGCTACCTGATGTCGCAAGGAGGGCTCGCCAGCTTGATGGTCGCGGAGCCGGTGTTCGCGTTCGGCCTCGTCGCATTCGGCTTCCTCGGCATGGGCCCAGTGACGATCGCGGTGGACTCCTACGGTCCGGTGACCGACAACGCGCAATCCGTTTTCGAGCTTTCCCTGATCGAGCAACTTCCCGGCATCAAGCAGGAACTCAAGAAGGACTTCAGTATCGACGTGAATTTCGAGCGCGCCAAACACATGCTCGAAGCCAACGACGGAGCGGGCAACACGTTCAAAGCGACAGCGAAGCCGGTGCTCATCGGCACGGCGGTCGTCGGCGCGACCACGATGATTTTTTCCATCATCATGGCGCTGACCAACGGCCTCACCGCCAACGTGGACAAGCTTTCGCTGCTCCACGCGCCGTTTGTTCTCGGGCTCATCACCGGCGGCGCGATAATCTACTGGTTCACCGGCGCGAGCACGCAAGCAGTCACCACGGGCGCGTACCGCGCCGTGGAGTTCATTAAAGCCAACATCAAACTGGAAAGCGCTGCAGCAGCGAGCATCGCAGACAGCAAGAAAGTGGTGGAAATCTGCACGCGCTACGCGCAAAAGGGCATGCTGAACATTTTCATCGCCGTGTTCTTCTCCACGCTGGCGTTCGCGTTCGTCGAACCGTTCTTTTTCATTGGCTACCTTATGTCCATTGCCACGTTCGGCTTGTACCAAGCGATCTTCATGGCCAACGCCGGCGGCGCTTGGGACAACGCCAAGAAAATCGTCGAAGTCGAACTGAAGCAAAAAGGCACGCCGCTGCATGACGCCACTGTGATCGGCGACACGGTGGGCGATCCGTTCAAAGACACTTCTTCGGTGGCGCTGAACCCGATCATCAAATTTACGACCCTGTTCGGCTTGCTCGCGGTGGAGCTCGCCGTGAGCCTTACGTCGAGCCAGGGCGGCGCGTTGGCGCACATTCTGGCGGCAGCGTTTTTCCTCGTGGCGTTCTTCTTCGTCTACAAGTCGTTCTACGGCATGCGCATCAAGGGCGAAGCGGCATAGCGGAAAGCTTGCCGTCGACAGCTGACAGTAACCAGTTAAGGAAATCAAGCGGGGCAGTCCATGACTGCCCGTTTTCTTTTGCGCGACAGTTACATTGCTGGGGCGTGCTCCGGACGCGACAATTGAGAGGAACGCCGAAGCAAGCTTCGGCACAGAGAAAGCGGCGGCAAGCCGCAGCGCTCCAAAAGGCTGCACGCCAAGCCGGAGCAGCGCTCGTTATTGCGCGAGAGAAGCCAGGATGTAATCGGTCAAGAGCTTGTCGGTTTGTTCGTGCATGCCACGCGTGTTGTAGTTGGTGCTGGTGGGAACCGCCACCATGTCGAGAGTAGGAAAAACCGCAACCTTGTTTCCACCGTTGCCGCTCATGTAGAAAGCGGGATAGGACTTTTCACCGGACTTGAAGCTCTTGAGCCACCAGAAATAGCCGTACTCGGTCTGGTCATCGATGCGCGCGTGAGGCTGCGTCGATGTTTTCACCCAGCGCTCGGAGACAATCCGCGAACCGTTCCAAACCCCGCGGTTCAAGTAGAGCTGGCCGAGCTTCAGCAAGTCGCGGCTCTTCAGGCCAAGTCCGCCACCGGTCTGCGCCAAGCCAAGCGGCGAGAATTTCCAAGCCACTTTTTGAATTCCTAGAGGCGCAAACAGATTCTTCATCGCGAATTCCGGAACAGCCGTTTTTGTGGCGCGGTCGAGGACCCCGCCGAGTGTGGTAGCGCCTGCTGTGCAATAGCTGAAACTGCGGCCGTAAGGAGCCTCGCTCGGTTTCTTTACCCAAGGAGGAAATCCTTTGATGGGCAGATCGAGTGTGAATTGAATCCAGTCTTCGATCACATACATACGCTCTTCGTTGCCGCGAGAGAAATCGTTCCAGTCATCGCATTCGAGCAGCGAACTCATGGTGAGAAAATCTTCGACGGTGATTTTCGCCTTGCGCGGGTCGGGATTTTGCAGCGGCTGTTTGTCGGGAAAGAACGGAAGGATGGGGACGTCAACGCCCGCGAGCAAGCCTTTGTCGATGGCGATGCCGACCAGCATGTCCGTCACGGATTTGGTAGCGGAGCGCGTGTCGCGAAACGCTGAGGCGTCGGAGGCGTCGAAGTAGCCTTCATAGACCAGCTTGCCGTGCCGCGCGATCAGGATGCTGCCGATTTTCTTGAATTCGCCATTGCGGATGGCGGTCTCCATGGCTTGCAGACGCACGGGAGATAGCCCGGCGGAAGCCGCCGTCGCGGTGGCCCAGCCGTCGTCTCCCTGCCGCGGGCTGAGGGACGGCGGCGCCTCCTGGGCGCTTGTGGAAATGGCGGGAGCAAAGAGAAGAAAACCGCAGAGCAGCAACAAGCACGCGCGAATCAGATTCATGCGATGAGACCCCCACTCGTCAATGGACCGCACACTGAGCCACACGAAACTTTAGACGATGGGCGGCGTCGAAAGTCACGGTCTTGCCGGGTTTTGGAGTGCGGGAGCTTGCCTGTCCTGAGCGAAGTCGAAGGACTCCCGCTTTTCCTCCATCTCACGAAACACGAGTCAAGGCTTGAAATTGCCCTGCCAGCGACCGCGGCGACAAGAAAAGCGGCGGCAAGCCGCTGCACTCCAAAGTGTATCGGGCGGATACCGGATGCCGCATTTTCTGGATTCGCGGTAAAATCCAGGCGCTCTAGCTACGAGGTTAAACAATGAGAAAAATTCGGCTGTTTTATGTTTGTGCGTTTGTGCTAGCGAGCGTTCCCGCAGTCTGTCGGGCGCAAGTAGATACGCGATGGAAGATTCATGATCGGAGCCGGCCGGTGCCGCCGGTGATTGAGCCCGGCACGGCCAGCACGCAAGAAGCGCCGGGACGCGCGCCTTCGGACGCCGTGGCGCTGTTCGACGGCAAAGATCTTTCGCAATGGACCCAGAAAAAGGACGGCAGCCCCGCCAAATGGAAAGTCGAGAACGGCTACTTCGAGGTTGTGCCAAAAACCGGGGACATTCAAACACGCGAAGCGTTTGGCGATTGCCAGTTGCACGTGGAATTTGCCGAGCCTTCCCCCGCGAAAGGCGAAGACCAGGACCGCGGCAACAGCGGCGTTTTCCTGCAGGGACTCTACGAGACTCAGGTCCTCGATTCCTATCAAAGCAAGACGTATGCCGATGGCCAGGCCGCGGCGATTTATGGCCAATATCCGCCGCTGGTGAACGCCTCGCGTCCGCCGGGCGAATGGCAAACCTACGACATTGTTTTTCACGGTCCGCGTTTTGACGCGGCAGGAAAGCTGACGCGTCCCGCACGCGCGACCGTTTTTCACAACGGCGTGCTGGTACAAGACAACGTCCAGCTCACCGGCCCCACCGCGCACGGCGAACGCCCGCTGTACAAACCGACGCCGGAGAAACTGCCGCTCGCGCTGCAGGATCATAACCACCCCGTGCGCTACCGCAACATCTGGATCCGCGAGCTGAAGCCCGGAGAGTGAAACGGCAGAGCTAACAGCCGGCAGCTAACTGTCAACAGGTGTGAGAAAACCGGATGAGAGTTGTCGCAGCACCGGACGCGCGAGCTGAAAGTCACTTGAATGACGATCTTCAGTTTCCGCTGGGGTCGTTACCCGATTCACCACAGCCCGCTGCAAGCGGTAGAATGAGCATCACAGACGTAGCTCTACCAGAGGTCTAGCATACCAAGAATTCTGGTTTGTGCCGCCCTGCTGCTCCTCGGCGCTCTTCCTTCGTACGCGCAATGGGAAAGTGTCGAGGTAACGGGAACAGATGAGAGCGCATCCTGCGGAGCTCTCCACACCCTTTGCAGTACTATCTGACGCCATCGCCCGAGCGCGATCCGGCTAACAGTCTGTGCCTTGGATGCCCAGTTGCAGCTGGCGGCAGGCAACGCACGCTGCAGGATTTTGTAGTGGAGACCTCTCAGCACCCTCTCGGTGAATCTTTCGGAAGAAAAATTATCGAGATCATACTGTCTTTTCGCGATAAGGACACACCTGCCCAAACGCCCGAGGAACCCGGCCCTATTCAGTGGAAATCTATTGTTATGGAATCCACTCCAGACGCGTACCGGGAGTTGTACCTGCTCACCAACAACGGAATGTTTGATCGCAACCAGAGTAAGGCCTCCCTGTACAGCGTCGAAAGGTCTCAGATCTTGGAGGTCGCGGCCTACTTGAATGAGAAGCTAAATGAATTCCGCGAAGACAGCTACTGGGTGTGGAGGCTGACGGTCCGCGGCTTATTGACTTCAGCGCAGTCGGCAAGGAAGTTGCACAAATCACTCCACCGGACAGTCATTGCACAAATCCCCGCTGCGGCTTGGACATGTAGGGGCTTGAGCTACGAAGCCTTATGCAACGCAAAAACGCGGAGTGTCATGCCTGGGACTACCTGGGTTGGGTAACTGCACGTTTCCGGCTAGACGGTTATCGCGCCATTCCGGTGTCATCCCACTTCGAGCCCTACCAAGAGCCCTATTTAGGAGTAGCAGGACAGCGGACAGCCCACAGTTGGAGGCAAGCCGGTTGTGAGTTGCCGCAACATCTGGATTCGGGAATTGAAAACAGCGGAGTGATGGCCGCCCCGCCAATCTAACAAGCTGTGCCAATTGACAAATAAATGACACTGTAGATCAGAACTGTCATTTCTAATCTTATATGATACATGCTAAAATAGTGTCACGTGGGGAGAAATGACATGAACTCAAAAACCCGCATGCGGGTCAACGAGAATGGCCGCGTGGTGATTCCTGCTTCCTTTCGCAAGCAGCTGGGCATCTGTGTTGGTGACGAAGTCGTTCTGCAGATTCAAGACGACGAATTACGCATCACCACTTTGAAACGCAACCTGGAGCGGGCTCAGCGGCTGGTCCGCAAACATGTGAAGCCGGGCACCTCTCTCGTGGACGAATTGATCGCCGAACGCCGCGAGGCCGTCCGAAATGAGTAGGGTTGTGCTGGACGCTTCCGCCCTGCTCGCCATTCTCAATCAGGAACCCGGAGCCGAAAAGTTGACGCCGGAGCTCTTGAGCACCGCGGCTATCAGCACCGTCAATCTTGCCGAACTGCACGGCAAACTTGTCGGCCGGGGCCTCAGCCCTGACGATGCGTGGGAAGCCGCACTGAGCCCCATCCGCGAAGCCGTGCCCTTTAGCTCCGAGCACGCCAGGCTCGTAGGCGATCTCGTCGTACAAACCCGCCCCGTTGGCTTGTCTTTGGGAGACCGGGCGTGTTTGGCGCTCGGGCTTGCGTTGAAGGCTTCCGTCTACACGGCGGACAAGTCCTGGAAGAAGTTGAAGGTCGGCGCGCGCATCCACGTCATCCGGTGACCGGCATGCTCAGCGGAGTAATGGCCGAAGAATCGCAAGCTTACCCGCGGATTGTAGTCGCCTTTCAAAACTACGCTCCACCCTTCGATGCGGAGAAGGCCATTCACCGCATGTTACGAATCGTCCCTCCTAAATACTTCCTCTTGGCCTACTTTTTCACTAAGCGCGGATGAGTCCTAGGAATTTGCGGGAATCGTTCTCGAAGCCGGGGAAGACCGGCTTCAAATCGGCGACGAGAATCTTCTTTTTCCTGAGTTTGTGCGAGAATGACGTCCCGCGCTCGCCAAAAACTCCCGAGCGCCGCAACCGAGCCGGGGTAGGCTTCAAAGCGCGGTTGGCGCGGGATGACCCGTAGCGGTGTTTTCAACAAATCCGCCAAGGAGGCCTGGGAGGAATGACCATGGCGCGCCCTCTTGCGATGGCGGCAGTCTTCGCGCTGATCTGTGTTGCCAGAGCGACCGGCCAGACGAAGGATCCCACAAATTCGGGGGCGGCTCCCCCAAAATTAGTAATGCTCGTTTATCAGAGATTTTCGTCGAACAAAACGGCGGAAAGCGGCAAGGCGCTCGCGGCGGCGGCGCGCGTGTGCGCGAACCTGGACGTGCCTAATTCGTGGATCGTGATGGATTCGGTGACTGGAGAGCAGGAAGTGCTGTCGTTCGATCCATTCGATTCCTTCGCGCACATCGACAAAGCCTTTGCCGCGTGGGGAGGCATTTACGCCAGTCATCCTGATCTTGGAAAAGCGCAGGCGCAGATCACTGGCGCGCTGGTGAGCCAGCGCACGATCGTCGCCGTAAGGCGGGATGATCTGAGCTACCGCCCGGATCGCATTGATCTTTCGAAGGCACGCTTCCTGCGCGTGCTCGAGGTGCGCCTGCACCCCGGCCACGAGGGGCAATTCGCCGAAGCCTTTCAGAAACTCGGCGCGGCCTACGAAAAAACCGATTCCGATTTGCCGTGGGTCGTATATCAGGTGAATGTTGGGATGCCCTCGCCAACCTTTTTTGCGTTTGTGCCTATGAAAACTCTGGCGCAGAACGACGATTTGCTGAACCGGCGAGACCGGTTGCGCGAAGCAGAAGGCGACGCCGCCGAACGCATGCAACAAATCGCGCGCGAGGCGTACGTTCACACGGAGAGCAACCTTTACGCCGTCAGCCCCGAAAAGTCGCACGTATCGAAAGAATTTGCGGCAGGTGATCCGAAATTCTGGACGCCGAAGGTTCAAGCTCCAGTTGAAGCAACGGTTCGAAAGAGCAAGGCGAAACAGTAATCCAGCTAAGTCTTGATCAGCCCAGGGAAATTGCGCGGACTGTTGTCGAAGCCGGGGAAGACCGGCTTCAGGTCGGCGACGCCGATGTGTTTGGTAAGAATTTCGCCGAGCACGCTGCGAAAATCCGTGGTGAGGGCGAGGTCGCGGCCTTCGTTGAGTTGATGATCGTTCAAGCCGGGCCATTTACCGTAAACTTCTCCGCCGCGCACGTCTCCGCCCATCACGAACATGCAATTGGCGTGGCCGTGGTCCGTGCCGCGGTTGCCGTTTTCGCGGGCGGTGCGGCCGAATTCGCTCATGCTGACGAAAACGATGTTCTCCATGCGGTCGCCCAGGTCCTGATGAAACGCCGCGAGGCCCTGGCCCAGGTCGCGCAGCAGATTCGAGAGCTGGCCCTGTACGCCGCCCTCGTTGACGTGATTGTCCCAGCCGCCGCAATCGAGGAATAAAACTTCCACGCCGATGTCGGCTTTCAGGAGCTGTCCGATTTCCTGGAGGCTCTTGCCAAGGCGGCTGGTGGGATACTGCGCGCCATTCTCGGGCTGATACCTTCCGGGATCCGCCTTGCGCAGCAGGTCGATGGCTTCAAATGTTTCCGTGCCCGTGCCTTGCAGCGCTTTGTCCACGGTCTGCGCGTACATGGCTTCGAAGCCGCCTTCAACAACCTGACCCATTCCGGGCGCTTGCGCCATCACTTTGAATTGCCGCAGGTCCGGCAGCGCGATCGCGGGAGCAGTGCCCTGCAGCGTGCGCGGGAGATTCGGCCCCATCGCGACAGCGCGGAACGGCGAAGCGTTTTCTTCGGGAACCGTTTCGAGCGCGCGATTCAGCCAGCCGGCTTCGGTAGATTTTAGGCCCGGCGTGCCGGACTCCATAAAGTCCTGCGCATCAAAATGCGAGCGCGTGGGATCGGGCGAGCCTGCGGCATGCACGATGGCGAGCTGATTCTTGTGGAAGAGCGGATCGAGCGGCGCGAGGCTCGGATGCAGACCGAAAAATCCGTCGAGGTCGATCGCCGCATCGGCGCCGCCGCGCTTCGGTTGCGGAATCGCGATGGTTGGGCGCATGCGGTAGTAATTGGATTCGCCAAAAGGCACGACGATGTTCAGCCCATCGGCCGCGCCGCGTTGGAAGAGCACGACCAGCTGCTTTTTGCTCGGCATCGTTGTCGCGGCGACCGCGCGCTGAAGAAACGCGGGCATGGCGCTCAGCCCCACCATGGCCACGCCGCCCTGCTTCAGAAAATACCGCCGCGAGAATTTCAGCCCTCGCACGCCTTCACAACATATGTATGCCATCCCTGCTACCTCGCATGTCCCGTGTGACTGGTGACTCGTGCTCCCAAGCAAAAGGTTCCTCTGTAGCGCCGCGCTTCAGCGCGGCATGTTGAATGATTTTCCGTAGCCCAAGATGCCACCCTAAAGGGCGGCGCTACATAAAAACCCTACCGGCGCTCAGATTCCGATGTGTAGCAGCGGCTCTACACCGTTGTCATTAACGGCGCTGAAATTCCGGCGCGCCGAGGACGAGTCCCGCAATCACGCCCAAGTCCGCTTCTCGGCGGGTATCGTCGAGCTTGGCGTGCAGCACCTGCGGATTGTCCAACTGCTTCTCTAGCGTCTCTGCGGTCGTTCGCGCTGCTTCGCCACCGAGAAAAACTTGCACCGCGCGATCGAGCGCCGCTTTCGGATCGGCGGAAGAATCCACGCTGAGCAGCGAGGCGACATCGCTGCGCGCGCCGCGTATGCGGTTACCCGCCAGAGCCAGCGAAAAATTCAGGCGATTCAGCAGCGCGCCCGTGTTGACCCACGTTTCGGACTTGTCCGAATAACCAGTCGGCGGCTGACATTGATAGAGCGGCTCGCCGATGCGGCCGATCCATTGCACCAGCGGCAGCGGCGTATCCACGTCGGTGCCGAGCGCGCGCGCCGCGGAAACCACCAATTCGAACGGCGTTTTGATTTTTGCGCGGTACGCTTCGCGCGACCAGAATTCCGGCGACCAGATCATGGTTTTCATCACTGCGCGAATATCGCCCTCGCTTGATTGAAAAGTTTCCGCCATGCGATTCACCAGCGCGGAAGGCGGATGGTCCGAAACGAAGCGGCGCGCCAGCTCCGTGGAAATGAATTTCGCGGTGCTGGGATGATGCGCGAGCAAATCGATGACTTGCTCGCCGTCTTTCATGCCGCCAGCGTGAATCCTTTTGCCGAGCACGATTTTCGGATCGGGATCGTGCAGACGATCATCGAACTTGAAATCGGCGTAGACGCGCGGCTTGTCAATCGTCCAGCCGGTGAAGGCGCGCGCCACTTCGGTGACGTCTTTTTGCGTGTAGCCGCCATCCACACCCAGCGTGTGCAACTCCATCAGCTCACGGCCGTAATTTTCGTTCAAGCCGCGCTCATTCTTTTTGCCAGCCTGCTGCGGGTTTACCGGGGGACGCGGCGGCCAAGGGCGCCCGAATCTTCCGTAGCGCATTTGCTGGCGCATGGCGCGTTCCATGGCGATACGCTGCTGGGCGCGCGGATCGGCGCTGAGAAAATTGTCCAAATAAAAAAGCATCGCAGGACTCTTCGCTGTCGCGGTGAGCAAATCCTTGAATTTAGCGAGCGCGTGCGGCTGGATGACGTCGCGCTCGTACGAAGTGAGGTAGTAGCGGTCCTCGCCTTTTCCCGCAAACACGTTGAAGTGGTTGAACCAGAAATCGTCCACCACCTGCTGAAGCTGTCGCTCGCTGTAAATCGCGCGCGTCACCTTGGCCATGGCGAGTTCCGCAGCGATGCGCGCCGGCCGCTTGCTGTCGTCCGCAACTGCGCGCGGCACGCTGTTCGGGTCGCCTCCGCCAAGCGCTTCACGGCGACGCGCTCCTCTCGCCGCTTGGTCCAGCTCCATGGCTGGTTCTTTCATCGGAGCAGGCGCGTTCTCCGCTGCGGATTGCGTAACGGACTCGCCGCTAGGCGAGGAACTCTGCGCGTCCTGCGTTTCGCGGGCTTGCGTCTGTTGCTCTGAAGCGGGGGCGGCATCGGCACGACGCTGCTCGTCTTGCGCTCTTTCTCTCGCCTGTCTTTCCGCTTGGCGGACCGCCGGTTTCGGCTGAGGGTATTCCACAATCAACTTTGCCGTTGACATTCGCAGCGTCGGGTAATCCTCCAGCCGCGCTTCCACCCCTTTGTCGTCGATCGAATTGGGATTAAGCTGCCGCTCAATCCATTTTGCCAAGCCCATTTGGCGAACGCGCTCGACGTCGCCGGGCCGCGGACCATAGGCAAGCCGGTTCAGCGCGTGCAGGATGGCCTCGTCGGGACTGAGCTCGGTAATCGGCAGGCCCTTGAGCGCGGGATCCGGTTTCTGTTTCTTATCTTTAGCGGCGGGGGGCGTGGCCGCAACCGCAGGGAAATCTACTCCCAGCGGCAGGCAAGAGCAGGCGAGAATCAAAGCAAGGAAAGATCTGGGCGTTGCGGCCATCGACGGGAAGCGAAAACGAAAGCTGGATGCGCGGAAATTCCTCGACTTCATGGCGTTCTCCTGCGCTTTCTCCGGCCAACCGGCGAGCGTCGAGCTGGACTCACGGTCTAGAATAACCCGCGGCGGGCGAAAAAGTTCCTGAACGCGGGCGCGGGATGTCGAATCCTTACCACGCCAAAACCACTCAAAAGACAGGATTTAATCGCCAGCATGGATGCGAGCCTCGCCGGGGATAGATCGCGCGCCCAGGATTTGTAGTTCGCTGATCGAAGGCGCTCGGTAAGCGCGGGCCAGCCAAGGGCCACTACTCGCTGATGTCGAAATCCACCACGCGATTTGGCGCATTGTTCTTTGCGGAATCCACCGCCTGCAGCACCAGCCGATAAGAGCCGGGCTTCAGGTCGTCCACTTTCACCTTCATGCCGATGGGAACAACAGGATTTCCCTTTTGGATGAATTCATCCGCACGCACCGTTCCGGTCGAGAAAATCTTCTGGTTGCTGCCACGATCGAAAATGGTGTAACCCATGCCCACGACCGGCGGCTGGTCGGAGGTCAGCAGGGGCTCATAGATTTCGCTGTAAACGACCACGTTGTCCGTATGCTTGAAGCGGTTCGTTGGCGAAGGAATGATTTGCATGCCCTTCACCACCAGCGGGGTGCGGTCCTCGAGCAACACCGAATCGAGGCTTTCGGGAAGATCGTTCAGCCTCTGCGGCGAATTCGTGAGCGCGACGCCGCCGAGACTGAAATGCTTGCCGTCGTAAGGGTCGATCGATAGCGGCGATTCGAACTTCCCAAAGGCATCGCCCCCGGTGCTCAAAACCACCGTGAGTTTGTAATCTCCCGGCGTGGCATCAAACTGATTTTCGTATTGATATGGCGATTTCGTGAAGTCCTTCCAGTCGTCTTTTTCCAAATCGAGGTTTACGGTGTCGCTAAACTTCGCGCCGATGGTTCCATCGCTGCGATAGGCGATCCCCAGCACGTTCAAGCTGGCATGATACTTTCCTTTTTCCTTGTTGAATTGAAACGAATCGGAAGGAATTTCCATGGCCAAATTCACGCGCGCGGTGTCCGGTCCGGTATAGAAGTAGGGATCCTCGAGCACGCCGTGAATGGACCCCGCCTGAGAACCGCTCGCACGCGCTTCGAGTTGTTTCTCGAGCGGTTTGCCTTCGAGCACGTTGGTCGTCTTGACATTGCAGTAGCCGCTCCGCGAGCGCACGTGGAGCCCGCCTTCATTCATTTTCACCTTGAGCGTGTGGCAGCTGCCTTCGGGTGTGTCGAGCGGAGCGTATCCGAGGACGTAGAACTCGTTTTGCTCGCGGCCGATTTTCTCGAGTCCGGCAAGCAGATCGTTGGTGTTGAAAATGGAAAAGCCGCCCGTGCCTTCGGCCAAGGCCGCAAGAACCTGCTGATTGGTCGCTACTGACGGGGGAAACGTCGGAACGATGGTCCGCGGCTGACCATACGTGGAATTGTAGAGGTTCGAGTTCGGCATTCCGCCGCCGTGCGTTCCGCCTCCGGTGCCTCCACCCCGCGTTCCGCCGCCGGTGCCTCCACCCCGCGTTCCGCCGCCGGTGCCTCCACCACCTTTTCCGCCGCCCGCACCTCCAGTGCCACCGCTGCCCCCGGTGCCGCCTGTTCCACCACGACCACCTGTACCCCCGCCGCCGCTAGGGCCGCCCGCGCCTCCGCCGCCTCCCGGACGCCCACCGCCCCCGCCACTCGGCGGGCCTCCTCCCCCTCCGCCGGGCCTCTGCGGATCAGGCATGCCCATCGCCGGGTAGGCGGCGAGCACGAGCCTGACGCGCGAGGAGGATCTCGGAGCCGGCGTTCGAAACGACGCTGCGACCGCTCTCGCCTTACTGGATACCGCTCGGTTCCGTGAGCTTCCTGCGGGCGCGGTCGTAACCAGACCTCGCGCGTCCACGGCGTAAATAGCCACGTTCGATTTGTTGCACGCATCGATCGTGGCGGTCAGTTCCGACTGGTTTTCCACCGATAGCGGGAAGCCGCCGGAGAAGAGAATCAACATTTTGCGCCCCGGAATGGTGCGCAGGTTTTTCGCCAGGCTGCGCACCGCCAGCAGCATCGTGCGCGCGCCAAAATCCGCTTGCGCATTGAAGAGGGATGACGTGCCCATCGTCGGCATGCCCGTTGAGGCCACCGTGACGGCGGCGTCCGCTGGCGGCGCATTCGGAGCCACCGCCGAACCCTTCACGCCGGAAACGGCGGCGCGCAGGAGAACCGAGCTGGCAGTGAAGTTCTGGACGATGCGTAGGGAGCCGCCGAAATCCACGACGGCCATCAGGCTGTCAGGACTCGCGTTGGCCTCGATGAATTTCTGCGCCGCGCCGCGCGCCTGAATCTGGTCCGGCGCCGCCATCGTTGAGTTGTCAAAGAACAGGATCAGGTAATGCCGCTGGCCGCTCGGTTGCAGCGCGGCATCGGCCCCTGAAGAAAAGCTCGAAATAGTCTGCGCCTTGTTGTCCTCATAGACTTTAAATTCATTTTGCTTCAGGTCGCGCACATAGTTGCCCTTTTTGTCGGTCACTACAGCATCCACCAACACGATTTTGGTTTCTTTCTTAATGACCACACCGGAGGGCTCCGCAGGCGCCGCCTGGGCCGCCGGTGGCGGAGGCGGAGCGGGCGGCTGTTGCGCGCGCCCGTACGGGACGTTTCCAAACAACAAGGCGGCGGTCATTGCCGCCGCAAACTGTATCGTTCTCAAGCAGTTGCGATGTGTAACCATGTGAACCTCCAGCCCCAACGAAACCAGATTCTTCCGTGCCAATTCAGCCCTAATAAGGAATCACCACCGCGCCATTCCTGGCGGCCATCTGCGCGCCTTCCGCGTCGCGCACCACGAGCCTCACCAAGTAGGTGCCGGGTTTGACGTCAAAACTGGACTTCACGGTAAGCCCGGAACGGCTGAGCCGCTCGTAGGTGGTATCCCGTAATTTCATGTCGATGATTTTTTGCACACCTGTCACGTATTGGCCGTTCTCGTCAAAAATTCCCGTCACAATGGTCAATTGATCGTTGTTGCGGTCCGAAGCCTTCCGAAAACGGATGCCTTTCACGTCCAAGTGGGTCAATACCGCCAGGCGAGCCTCGGCCTCGTCCTTTTTGAAATACTGCGTCTGCAAGTCCACCGGAATGTCGTGAACTTCCTCTTGTGAAAACAGTGCTTCTTGAATCTCTTCTTTGGCGACTTCGGCGGAATCGGCCGCGGAGCGCGGCGCAAAATAACCGTGCCGCGCCTGAATGTTGAATTTTTCCTTCGCAGTCAGGGCAACTCTCAGGGTGTGAAAGCGCCCGTCGAACTTCAGATTCTGAGGGGAAAAGACCAGCACATAGGAAACTGCCGGAGCCGCGCCCGCCTCGCGCATGGCTTCGTCGACGTCATTGCGGTTATGGTAAAACGTGCCGCCGGTACCGTCCGCCAACTCCGCCAAGACGTCCTGTTGGGCGCTCTGTGCCACGACGCGATACATTGACTTATATCCGGCTGTGCGCACGCCGTCGTTGGGTGGATTGGCTATGTCCCCCATCACGTCGGGCGTGTAGAGGCCGCGCGCATCGATGGTGTTGATGACGAGATTGGCCCGCGTCGCGCGATCCACCATTTGCGACGCCTCATATTGAAGCGTGCTCGGGATGAAGCCCGGCGAAACCAAAACCAGGATGCGCTGACCCGGCAGGCTGGTCATGCGCCGGACGATTTCTTCGAGATGCCGGTAAGCGTACTGTGTTTCATTGTCGCCTTCGGAAACGGCTCGCTGAGCCGCCGCTTGCGCCAGGCTTTGCGCCGCAGCCTGCATTCTCGCGTCACCGTTGAACGCGCATTGCAGGGTTTCATCGGTAGCCACGGCCAGGGCCTGCAAATCGTTCTTATTGGCGATCAAGTCCGCCTCGTAGTAGGTCATGTCCGGGCAATCGGAGGAATTGTGCTGCGTCAGGGGACGCGCCACAATTCCCAAAAGAGCCTTTGCGAGCAAAGACCGGTCGTCGGTGAAGTCCTGTGTAAGTTGACCCGAGGTGGTGTACATGGCTACGCGATCGCTGGGCGCCAATGCGCCAAAGAACCGCGTGGCCGAATCGCGCACGAACACGGCGTCCTGCATCGACATATGCACGTCGTCAAAAACCATGGAAACAAAGCGCTGCGGAAGCGTGGCCGCTCTCACCGCGAGGGGATCGGCTTCCGCCGAAGAACTACCAGGCACTGGCGAAGTGCTAAGCGGGATGGCATGCTTGGTCGGAGTCTCCGTGGCAAAGGATGTGATGGTCTGAAGCTTCTTGCCGTCGTAGAGCTGGAAATCCTCTTTCTTCAAGTTGGACACCACTTTGCCGTGCGAGTCGCGCACCACGACGCGCACCAGCACGTTATTGACGCGAACCTTGAAGGTTGCCGGAGTATCCTGACTGGAAACCTCTTTGGCGTCCTGCTCGGCACCGGCGACGGGTTTGGCGGTGGAAGCGGGATTCGCAGCCGGGGCAGTGGCGGCTGGGGTCGGAGAGGGAGGGTTTTGCGCCAAAAGTGCATGAGGAAAGCTTAACGACCAGCAAGCCAGAACGGCGAGGGGAAGGCACCTGGATCCCGGTGATGACACTGAGCGAAACATCCCACGCCCTTCTGAAAACCACGTCCTCACGTCTGGGCTTCGTCGCAGGGCAGACCGCGCTTGCGGCTACCGCAAAACAGGCGGTCAAGCGACTATACGCTGCTGCTAATTTTGGTGTCAATCGGGTGCTCGTCTGGTGCTCGTCGGGTTGTCGGGTGCTCGTCGGGTTGTCAGTTAAACACGGGAGATGGAATGGGCCCGGTACCCCGCGAGGGTCCAGATGTCCTGGGCCTCCACATGGCGCAACACGTAGCGGTCGCCACCGGCGACAACAACGCGGAAAAATGTCTCGCCCGGGGAATACCAACGATCTTCGACGGCCACAACCTGCAAAGTGCGGTCATTGAGGTGCAATCGCAGAGGACGCTCGTCCGCTTTGAAACCCGAGTAAGTTTCCACGCCTACAAACCGTTCACGCATGATCTTGCCCCTCCGCTTAAATATAAAGCAAGGCATGTGGCAAAGAGAAGCAGCAGCCCTTGGCAAGAATCGCTCGAGGAAAACCGCACTCCGCACGAGCCGCTCAGGCATGGCTTAGCTCGAATTTGCGGATCTCGGCTGATTCGGCGTTCCAAGCTGCGCCCAGAAAAATGATCACGGCGGAGAGTTCCATCCAGATGATCAAGCCGATGACGGCAGCCAATCCGCCGTAAACTACGCTGTAAGGCACGCGCCGGACGTAGGCTCCAAACCCAACGTCGGCAACCCACCAAAGCAGCGTCGCGACGGCCGCCCCTGGCAGCACGTTTCGCAGGCTGCCTTCTTTGGGGCGCGCCACCCGGTAAATCACCGTCAGCGACAGCATGGCCAGGACCATTGCAGCCACCGGGAAAAAGATGCTCCACCAGCCCTGCAAAATCGAGTGCTTGCCGACCGCGTGCGCGATCCAGTGCCGCAGTGGTTTGCCCAAAATTCCCAGAACTGCCGCACTGAGCAAAGGAGCAAACGTGATCAGCAACAGCAGCAAGCCACGAAGCTGCCGGTGCAGGAATCCGGGCTTCTCTTCGTCGCCATAGATAATGTGAATTCCTTCCATCACCAGCTTCATCACCTGCGAACCCGCCAGCAGTGTGCCCGACCACCCCAGTAGCGCGACTTTCCATGCCTCTGGTCCGTGGCTTACCAGAAACTCCGAGACCAGGCCCCGGCTGCCAGGCGGAAGAAATTCCGTCAGGTCCTGGACGATCTCGAGCAAGCTAGCTTTGCCGCCGATTCGTGTACCGGCCAGAGCTACTGCAATCAACAGCGCGGGAAAAAACGCCAGGAAAAGATTGAACGCAATGGCCTGCGAAATCATGCTGCAGCGCGGGAAGACCCGCGTGAACATGCTGTAGCCCCGCTTCACGATTTCCATGGCTGAAATCATAGCCGGGAATTATACCCGCCGCGCGTTCGCCCCGTCCGAAGCGCGTTTGGAGAATCTTATTGCGCGGCAGGAGCCCTGACAAGCTTTTCTGTTTCAGTAAGTTATGAGGAATGAGCCGTCGGCCGAGACGATTCACACTGAACAAGGCGCGGCAGGGCCGGGAACCGGACCCTTTGCTAGAAGAGGCGAATCGCGCCGAACACCCGAAGCGACGTTCGGCAGCCGCTTCGGGGAGGCGAAGCACTCGGCGCGGATTAGACCCTATCTCGCCGGGAGTGAGGCAGGGGAAACAGGACGGCTGTCCCGAGGGCTTGTGGCGGCCGTCACAAGGCGCGCTTCTCCATGTGAATCACCGGGAGCGTCTCCCCGTTAATCAGAGGAATGGAGATTGGCTCGACCGCCATGTAGCCCCTCGCCCCGAAGAGTTTGGCCCCTGTCAAAGTGGCGCCCATCTCATAACGGGAGAAGCCTGCGGCGCGCGCTGCCTCTTCGCAAGCCTTAAGGATCATGCTCCCCACGCCTTGCCGGGCCCAGGCCGGATGGATGAAGAAAGCACGAATCTTGGCGGCATCGCGCCGCGGGTCGAGCAAAACATCCTCACGGCCGGTCCAGCGGTCGCTGCCATAGAGCGTTTTGCGTTTGCTCCAGCCGCCGCAGCCAACAACCATCCACTCCGCTTGCGCGTCCGTTCGCCGCCCACTTCCCTTTTGATCAAGGGGCGCTTCTGCAACGATGTACGTGCCATCAGCAATGAGCTGGCTGTCCACCCCAAAAACCGTTTTCAGTGCGCCTTCGATCTGCGCCGGAGTGTAGTCCTCAGTCTGCAAGCCACGCGCGGAAGCTTCGATCAATTCGCGCAGAACAGCCACGTCCTCCGGCATCGCGAGCCGCAGGCGAGTTCCACTTGTCGCTGCCATTTCGCATCCCCCGGGCACGCTGCGAATTCTACCGCCCCTCGCGCCCCTTGGCGGTTTTGATTCGTCGGCCCAAAGAATCCAACTATGGTATGACTTGCCGCAAACTCCCTGGCACGCTGGCCCAGGAGAAAATCAATGCTTGCCCATGTGGGCCGTAAAGCCTCGGCTTTTTTAGGGCGAGGATATAAGGCCCCTCTTTCTTTTCCTCCCGAACCGCTCTATATCTCTGTCCGAACGACCTATGGGCGGGCAGCCCAAAAGTAAAGCCTCTTCGTGGTCCTCCCCTGAAGTAGGGCGGTTGCGGAGGAACCCACGGAAGCCATCTCGGGAAAACAAACCGAGAGGCCGTAGGAATTCTCGCCGCTTGCGGCGGGGAGGATGTTCAAATGGTGATCGAACGATTCAAGGAACCGCGAGGCGATCCCGGTGTACCGGCACTTCCGGGAAAAGGCCGGATGATGCCGGAGGGTCTCGACTACGCGGAAAGCTGGGTGGCAATCAACTTTGACCGCTGCTTTCAACTGGTGGAGTGTGAGGACGCGTGCTTCTGGAGCAGTTGGCCACCTACTGGAAGGATTTGGTGGAATTTGAGTTTGTCCCGACACGCCGTTCCAAGGAGGCGGCGGAATTCCTAGACCCGCAACTTCGAATCACGCACTGCCCAGGACGTGCTGCGCCCGGCGTAGTCGGGTGACCAACGCCGCGAGTTTGGGTCGATCCTGCTCGGTGAGCGCCGTAAACTTCAATCCCAAGCCGGCTCCGGCCCGGGCATGGCGAACTATAGCGTCCGCGCGGATCTGACCCTCGGCCACCAGAAAATCCAGCCGGGTAAGCGTGCCAGAAGGCCGAGCATGCGGCGTCTCGATGAACAGTCCGCCCATGCTCATGTTGCCTACTCTCGAGACATCGTCGCGCCCCTCGCATTTCCAGTACACCCACACGTCTCCCGCCACTTCAACTCGCGAAGAGAATCTCCTAGAAGGAACGCTGCCGGGCCGCATCATAGTTCTCCGATTGTTGGAGTTAAGCTGGCCGCCAAAACGGGCAGAAGTGCACATTCCTTTATATAATCGTCATGTCGAAATTCGGTGAATCGTTTTCACTTGCGGCGGAAACCACAATCATCAGGCGGAGCATCTCCGCGCGGGCAGCAAATCAAGAAAGTGCATGCGTGAATTCTACAAGACCGATTACGTGCGCCACCCCGTGTTGAGTCAGCCTCAGGGTATTGAGCCGTGCCGATGCAATGGGCCATGTGGAAGGACTGCTGAAGGATTTCGACTCCGGTTATTCGCCGATCGGCAGACTGCACGCAAGTCCGCGAGCTTGCGCAAAGGTCCATTTTCTCAGGCGCAGTCGACGCGCCCTCATCGCTTAATGCCGTGGCCGGTTGACTCGCGCGCATGGTTTGGGATGCTTCGAGAACACCCAGGGCGAGATGGCAATTCGCACTCTTCCAAGACGCTCCGGATCGGGTATTCTCCAAGCCAACGAGTGCTTGACGCCCACAAAACCTCCTTCTCGACACCGCCGCTCATTTTGATGTAAGAATACAAGGCCCTCCGGAAAGGCAGAAATGAGAGGCTATCGGAACCATGCAGTTGTCGCGGCGCTCGTTTTTGCCCTCGGTGCCACGGTTGTCACAGCCCAGGATACGCCGGAGCAAAATACGCAGAAGAAAGACACCGAGGAGCAATCGCGCGGAAACTCCACCCCCTGGTACAATCCGGTCAAACACAACCCGCTGAAGCTGCTCAAGCATTACAAATCGGCAAACGATCAACTCGCATCGAACGGACAATTGGAGGACAAGCTATCGAAACAGCTGCGGATTCAGGGAATCCTGGCTGAAGACAAAGAATTGCAGGCTGTCTGCTCGGACTTCAAAGACCTGCCCAATTGCATTGCTGCCCTTCGCCTGAGCGTCAGCGTACCTGTCGAATTCACCTGCTTGAAATGGAACGTTACCGGGGTGAAGCCGAAGGCGCCCGATTCCTGCGCCGGCCCCGCCGGCGGCAAAGCCATGCCGCTCGACCGTGCCCTCGAGCTGCTGAAGCCGAAGCCGGATGTCAGGGCAGACGCTCGCGAGGCCCTGAAGAAAGCTCGCGACGACATCAAAGACGCGAGTTCCTAGAAGCACATTCAAAAGGCTCCAGAGCCCTGCGCGGTCGGTCGAAGCCGGCCTCGCTCAGCTTCGCACGGGGGCCTGTAGCCAACGCACGACCTTTCGCCAGGGAGAACTACCGCTGCGCTTGCTGGCCATTGGCGTTTGCAACCACTGAGCGACGCCGCGCCCGGCAGCCGCGATACGGCTTCCGCCCTTTTCGTCCGCAGGCAATGTCAGCGGGGCGGCCACGTAAGGCGTTGGCTCGTAGGTTGGTTCTGCCGTAGGTGCCATGGCCGGCGTCATTGGCGCGTTCGCCTTGGCTCGGCCGTTCAGTTCATCCCGTTGCGGTGGCGCTTCACTCCGCGGCGGCTTCTCAAAAGCCGCATAAGATGTGGAACTGGGGGTTGGCGCCGTTGGCCGGTCGATAACCGGGCTCGCCATGGCACTCGCGACCACGCCTGGCGTTGAGTTGTGGATCGCTTCGCACTCTTTCGGGCGCTCTTCCGGCCCCTCAGACATCGACAGCCGGAGCAACGCTCCGAACTGCTGCTGCGAAGCCCGCATGGCTTTCAAGATTTCTTGCGCGAACCACACACCTGCAAAGAGAAACGTGAATTGAGCGATGAGGCTGCCCAATTCGTACCAATTGCTCTGTATCCACTCTATGGTTTGGTTCATGGCTGCACCTTTGCTTGCGTAGTCTCAATATATCGTTGTGTTATTTGCGGGAAAACTGGCACGAAGTCCAAGAAACGGCCAGCGGTTGTCCTGTTCCCGCGTTCCATGCAAATTTTTCACACAAGAACCCCTTGACACGGTCAGCACCGCGCCTTAAGAAGAAATCTCCGCGCGGCCCCTGCACGCAAAATTGCATCATTCCCCCGCGGCCACACAGTGCCACTGTCTTCTCGAACCTGGATGACGATCCCATCAGCTCGGATCCCACGAATCCTCCGGTGGGTCAGTGAGGACAGGGCAGCAGGTCCGGTTGTGGTAAACCCGCCAACCAGACCTCTTTCACGCACACCACCGCGTCCGGCAAAACCTTGGATGGTTTTAATTCCGTTGGCGCCTATTGGGGGCCGCTCTTCGCGGTCCGCCCTTCTATTTGGTTGATTAGTTTTTCTTTTGTGGCACTTCGGCGGTCTTGCGCAGGAATTTGGATTCGTCTATTTCTCTCGCCCCCGGCGGCGGCGTGAAGGTGAACACATCCGGTGAAACAGGTTCATTCACGGTGAAGGTTTCCACCCTGCTTGTCTGCGTCATATTTATTGGAGTGTTTGTGTTCGGCATGGTCATTTTTGTGGTGGAATCCTCTCGATACACCAGGTAACGGTTCTTGTCCACCCAGAGGGTTTCGGTGTGAGCGAAATCGCTGAACGCAAAACCCGCCGCCTGCGTGGGAGCGCTTGCCTCGCTTCCCAAAGGTCCGTATTCCAAAGAAACCACCCAGCAGTCCGCATCCGTATCGCTGGCGTGGACTTTCTCGCTGCCGAGGATCTTGGCCCCCTTTACACCCCTGGTGATGTTTTTGTACTCCTGCAGCGGATTGGCGCCGCCAGACATTCCACTCGCCCTGGCTTCGGCAGATCGAGATGCGCCATTGAGGGGAAGTTTCCAGTAGGCATTCGCTGCAGGCATGTACCTCCACATGGTGTTGCCGTCATAGACCGCGACCATGCCCATGACATCGGTGCTTTCCATGCGGAACTTTCCCGTGGAATCGGCGGTGACGGTCACGGACTGTTCCACGTTCGCTTTACTTTGAGCGTCGGAACCATTCATCGCCGTGGTGTTTATGATCGCGCCGTAGGTTAATTCGACGCTCTTGAGCAAGTCGAGGGCATCAGGTTGTTCCGGGGCGGTTTGAGCTACGGCTGAGGATGCCGCAGTAAAGACAAAAAGTAGGCATTTCCTAGTGATTCGGGCGTACTGCATGGTCGACTCCTAGTTGCGCGGCGGAATGGGTCCTTCCACGCGGAGTAATCCCAGAGCCTTACTTAAGGCGGACCCTAATCTCAATCCGGTGGATTTCTGCGTCGAGTTGAGGTGAACCCCTCATGCGGGAAGCAAGTTTGGTTGCTTCTTGCCTCGCGGTTTTCGTGGGACCCTTTCGCGGCTTTGCTTTGGCACAACTGTCAGAACGCTTACGGTTTGCATTCAGGGTCCACGTCAATCTTCGGGTCGAGCCAATGTAGGTAAGTTTCCATGGAGTGCCAGCAGCCTATCTTCCGTTTGACGACTCCCTCGGAGGAACACTCGTACGGCGTCGCGACATGCCGATAATCGAAAAATGGCAGACGCAGGGGAAGCTTCGGCACGACATCCTGCGTATTCACGATGCGCCACGAGGTCAGCGCCAATTGATTGAATTGCTCTGCGAACTCCGTCTCCCCCACGCGCGGCGACGCAAACGTGCAGGCGGTTGTAATGTCGAACCTGTTTTTCCCTTTGTTCTTCATAACAAACAACGTGGCCAGCGCGGACCCCAGGCTGTGCCCGGTCACGACAAACGACCGCCTTGGCGGCCGTCCCTTAGCCGTTCGAATCTGTTCCTGCACGGCAGGCTCTTCCAGGCTGTCAGCGAGGTCCTCCAATTGCTCGCCGAAGGTTTTCTGGATTTCCTTGGGCGCCGGTGTCGGTGTGGGAGCGGCCTTGGCGACAGCCTCCCGGTCGGCGGCCCCGTAGCGGTTGACCACTTTCAGCGTGCTGTAAATCCCCGCGTAGCCGTTCTCCACTCGCCCCGTGTTCGGAACCTCGCGGAAACGCACCAAACGCGCCATGAAATCGTCCAGCCACTCCACCACGCCTTCCGTCCCGCGGATGGCGAGTACAAAATTGTGCTTCTGTTCCCGGTGCCACGCGATGAATCCGTAGAACTTGGGTTTCTCGCGCCACCAGAAAAAATAATCCGACATGTTGAGCCAAGCCACTAGCTCGTACGGATCCGGAATGTCGCCGGTCGCGGGTTGCGGGCGCAGTTGCGTGGGATCGCGTTTGAACATGTTGTACGCCGCATGGACAAACTGCCCGTAGAGGACAGCTTCCTTCTTGTCGAGTGGTCTGCCCATCGGGACTCCTAGTAACTGGTATCGGCGGAAATAATGGACGAAGAGTAACATAAATTCCTGGCTTTAGGCGCAGTCAAGGACATTCCAGAGAAAACCCGAGGCGGTTATAAATCGCCATGCGCTTGCGTATGCCTAAGAGGAGGCAACGCGGGCAGTGTCACAGGCTACTTCGCAAGCCAAGAAGCCGAATCGCCCGTTCGTGCGATTCCTTTGGACCGCGGTCATTTTTCTCGCTTTGATCGGGCACGCGGTCGCCACGCGGCGAACCATCGTTCTGCTGAAACCCGGCGCTCTGAGCTCGTCGAGGAATCCAGCGGCCGACTTGGACGCGCATTTCGCGGGCGAACGCGCGCTGGTGTTGACGCACATCCTGCCCGCGATGCTCTTCATGGTGCTGGGCCCGCTGCAATTCGTGCGCGGCTTGCGCTCGCGCTCTCCGCAAGTTCACCGCTGGTCGGGACGAGTCTTTCTCGCCGCCAGCGCCGTCGTGGGAATCACTGGATTGAGATTGGCCTTTGGAAAAACCATCGGGGGCATCGATGAAAAGGCCGCCATTGCGCTGTTCGGGAGTTTCTTCTTGATTTCGCTTGCGAAGGCGCTTTGGCACGCGCTGCGGCGCGAATTTGCGCAACATCGCGAGTGGATGATTCGCGGCTACGCCATCGGGCTCGCTGTCGCCACCATCCGCCCGATCATGGGAACCTTTTTCGCCGCCGCGGTGATTCGCGGGCATGCTCCGGACCTGCATCAATTCTTCGGCACCGCGTTCTGGATCGGCTTTACCCTGCAAACCATCGCCGCCGAAGTCTGGATCAATTGCACCCGCCCGACTGCAGCCGCCCAGATTACCGGCTAGACAGAAGCAATTAGTTCGTAGTCAAAACGGCGCGCTCACTGGCGATGCCAGGTCATTTCCACACGAATCGGGAGTTCATTCTTTACCGGCAGCGTCAAAAGCGTCGGAGGCTCGATCTTGAAATCAGATAGCGTGGCCGGAATCGTTCCCGTGATTTTGCTTTTGCTTCCCTCGACCGTCAGTTGGAAGGGCACCTATTTGTAATGCGCCGTCTGGCCCGCGAATTGGATCTCCAGATCGGCGTAGATGGTCGCCGACTTCGAGTCGCTTTCCGGCAATCGCGTGCGCACGGTGACCATGGGAAACTCCGCGCCTTTCGTGACCTGAAGCATGTGCAGATCGCGGTTGCTGTCACCTGAATCGAACGACTTCACCGGCACCGCAATCAGGAAATCACACTGCCCTTCGTGACAAACGCCTTTGCCTCTGGTGGCGTGGCTCACGCCTTCCGTTTGATGAAGGGGATGAGAAACGTGGTAGGTCAGCGTGGATTGGTCAAGCACCCATTCTTCATCCGCAGCGTACGCACATTGCGGCAGCATCAAAAGCAGCAAAGCGAAGATGCACGCTAATGGTTTCGCACTCCGATTTGCATTCATAAATTTGCCGTTCATGGAAACCTTCAGAACTTCAGCGATACCGACAGCAGCGCGGCTCCAAAAGCCCCCGCCGTCACGATAGCCACCGGCCCGTGCGCTTTGGCGATGCCGTGGACTCTTTCCCCGTTGTTCTTCTGCGAATACGCCAACGCTCCCAGAATGGGTGTGAGAATCATGCCTGGCCCGTGAATCCATGCCATGGCTTTGTGAAAGCGAATCGGTCCGCGGGACTTTGCTCCCTCCACACGCGGCGCGCGGATCGCAAAGTAGGCGGTCGTAAAGTATAAACCCGCGGTGGCGGAACCCAGAATCATGTGCACGGTGCGGTCCGTGTTGCTGGTGTTCCTGCCGCCTGCATTAATCGACGTGGCCACCGAAGCGATCATGGGGATCGTTGTAATCAAGCCCAAGCGCTGATGGATTTTCAGCATGTGCGTCCGTTTATCCAGCAGCGCCTGTTCCTTGGGATTGCTTTTGGTGTCGGCGGGAGAAAAGCCCAGGTCCCCGAGAGAGGGAGCCTTGTTGCCGGGTGGCGCATTGGGAGCGTTATTCGCAGGAGTTTGCGGTTGCGCTTGAGGAGCTGAAGGCAGCAGCGACAGCTCTGCATTGAAGGTCAGCGAAGCTCCTGCCGCCAGAATGACGTTCTCTTTTTTGGGCGCAAGGCCTTCGGCCGAAACCGTAACTTCATATTCGCCCGGAGCCAGCTTTGCCAAGCTGTACGTTCCCGCCGCATCGGTCTGCGCCTCCATCGACTGGCTCGTAGCCAAATTCCTTACCGAAACCTTTGCGTTGGCCACGGCTCCCGACGAGTCCGTGACTTTGCCTGACAGCGTGGCCTCGCTCTCCTGCGCTCGCAGACAGGGAGCGAGCAAAGAAACGACCGTTAGGACTGCGGCGCTGCCGGCCAGCTTGGCCGTTCTCACTCGCATAGGACCCTCCTCATGCCCTCATCCATGTGCTTGATGGTTCTGCTGGTGAGTTGAACCCAGTAGGTTGCCACTCGAACCGCGAACTTGCCACTCGATTGAACCAACCTGTCTCTACGGATGCCGTTACTCCCGTGCGGGATGTACGATAAACGGCTAACCCTGATTTAGGTACGTTGGCAACGATAAATACAAGCACGAATCGTGTTACGCGATTCCTGTAGACTATAGATGAGGTAATACCTAGGGCGTTCAACATCAACCCAGACCGGCTGAGAAACCCTAGCAGAATGAAGAAAATCCTCGGTGCCGTCAGCCTCTTAGTGCTATGCGGCATGCTCATTGCCGGACTTTGGCCCTTTAACTTCTTCCCGAGAAATGATGTGGCTTGGCTGAAAAATTCAAACGGCCTCCAGTTTGGCGATAGGGCCAGGGTGTACAGTTCACGAAATCTCGAGGTCCCCGACTCAAAGGAAGATTCGTTTTGCAGCCTCGAGTTGTGGCTACAGCCCGATGGCGGGTCCCTGAAAGGCCCTGCGACCATTCTTTTGTTTACCGCCCCGGACAATCCGCTGCAATTCCTATTTTGGCCTACAAGGATGGCGCTTCAGTGAAGAAAGTCTTTCCCGGCTTCGGCTTGTCCTGCAAGGATTTCTCGGGGGAACTCATTTTGGGAGGCACGCTTACCTCGCCGCGCAGTTGGCCCGGAAAGCTGCTGGGACTCGCGATCTACGGACAGGAACTCACCCCCGAACAGGTCTCGCAACACTTCGCGATGTGGACTCACAATGCCCCGCCCGAAAGTCTTGCGAACGATCACCCGCTCGCCTTCTATTCCTTTTCCGAGCGCGCAGGCAGCGTCGTTCACAATCGTGTCGCATCCTCGCCTGACCTGTACATCCCGCGCATTTTTCGGGTTCCCCGCAAGAAAATGCTGACGCCGCCCTGGGAAGAGTTTTCGCCCGATCTAAGCTACGCTTCGGATCTGCTTATCAACATTGCAGGATTCGTGCCCTTTGGATTCTTCCACTTCGGCTACCTAACCTGGAATCGCCGATGGGATCGAGCCGCACTCTCCACCGTCATATTGGGCGGATTGCTCAGCCTCACCATCGAAATCCTCCAGGAATATCTGATCACCAGGAGGTCGGGGATGACGGATATCATCACGAATACGCTCGGAACTGGCGTTGGAGTGATGTTGTGGAGGTGGCAGCCCGTTCAATCTCTTGTTGCCAGGTTTAAGAAAGAAACCGGTCAAGGAGTCGCCTCATGAGCTCGCCGTTCAGCGGCTTTCCACCGGAAGCCCTTCAATTTTTTCGTGGACTCTCGCGCAACAACCGCCGCGAATGGTTCTTGCCTCGCAAGCCGCTCTTCGAAAAGAAAGTCAAAGAGCCCATGCGCCAATTAGTCGACGCCTTGAATGCCGCCTTGCACGATTTCGCTCCCGAGTACGAAACCGATCCGGACAAGGCCATCTTTCGCATTTACCGCGACGTTCGCTTCAGCAAGGACAAAAAACCTTACAAAGAGCAAATCGCCGCCACGTTTCATCGGCATGGAAGCATGAGCCATGGCCAGGGCGGCTACTACGTCGCCATCTCGCACAAGTCGGTTGCCGTCGGTGGCGGCGTGTACATGCCCGAGCCGCCGCAATTGCTCGCCATCCGCCAGCACATCGCCGAGCGCCACGAAGAGTTCCGCCGCATCCTCGCCGCGCCGCCGGTTCGCAAGCTCCTTGGCGCTTTGGAAGGCGAGCAGCTCTCGCGCGTCCCTCGCGGCTTCCCTGCCGATCATCCCGCCGCCGGCTTGCTCCGCTACAAATACTACATTCTGTACAAGGAACTTTCGCCGCGCCTCGCCACTTCGCCCGGGCTCTACAAAGGTATCGTCGACCGCTTCCGCGTTATGGCTCCCTTCATGAAATTTCTCACCGCGTCCTTCGTCTCTAAGCGGGAGAAACCCGCCCTCGCCATGTTCGCATAAGGAGAGCACCGCAACTCGGTAGCCCATAATCACGCTACCAGTCGCAGACGGGCGCACGGAACAATCCTGCCGTTCCTTCTACTTATGCTGCATAGAGATACTGACCATTCGCGCTCACGTTCACTAAATCAGGATCAGGGCTCACGGTCTGCACCTTCACCACGGACCCAGTATTTCCATCTATCGCGACGATCGAGTTTGGATAGGCGCCATCGTAATCCGCGGTCCCCACGTAAAGCAGTCCGCTGCTGGCATCCCAAGCCATTGCAAGGCCGGCTAGATCGATCGCCTTGAGCTGTGTACCGTTGGTTGGGGCGGCGGAAGTAACAGTGAAAGTCAAGGAATCGGTCGAAAATTGGTTTGAGCTGGCATCGAAGACACTGATAGGCAGCAGCCCAGGATTAACCAGCAGACTGGCTGGGATGGTGAGGTCCAGTTGCTGCGAATTTCCATAAGATGTGGGCAGATACCCACAAGTAAGACGAATCCGAGGAGATCGAAAGGAGATGAGGTCAGCTCATCTCGTCGCCCTCCCGTTTCTTCCTAAACCCGCTTCTAACCCGTTTAGAACCGCTTTGGTGAATGCGGCGCGCGGGGGGCTTCTCCCATTTTCCATTTTCACTGTTCCATTTTCCCGTCCCATTCATGCGGTTTCTTGTGCTGCGTCCGATCTTCTACCTCCTTTATCTCCTTTACTTTCTTTGCCTCCTCTCTCGCCGCTCGTCACTCGCCACTTCCTCCTCTCTGTCGTACACTCGACGTATCCAATTTACGCAAGGATTCGTCCATGACCACTCCCGCTCATTCTGTTCTGGCTGCCAATCCCGCCCGCAGCGCGCGCGGCGACGAAATCGTCGCCAAGCACAAGAAATACCTCTGGCCTTCGGTCGCCAATTACTTCCAGCAGCCGCTGGTCGCCGACCGCGGCGAAATGCAGTACCTCTGGGACCTCGACGGCTACAAGTATCTCGACTTCTTCGGCGCAAGAGTCATCGGCGGATTTCCCTTTTACGATCGAGTGCTTTTGCGTTTTTATCGTTGGGGTCTCTTAACAGGCTTGGCCGGACTTCTCGTCAGTTTTGGCGCCAAAGGAAAGCTGCGGTGGCCTGCGCGCGAACTTTCGTCTTTGATGGTCTTCCTATGGTTTATGGCGGCATCAAGCGAATGAAGTTCTTAGGATTAGCTTTCATTGTTGGAATTGTGTTTGCGGCTTGGGCATGTCCGGTCCAGGCGCAGCAGCCGAGCGAGAAGAAAATCACTTGGAAATCGGTGGAATTCGCAATCGTGAAATTCAATGACGAGGCGCCGAAATCCTGGAGCATGTATCACACGGAGAAAAAGGGGCTGTTGCTAGTGCGAATTTGGAAGCGCTATTTGCTGGTGAACGTGAAGGACCAAGAGGTCTACGAAATCGATCCGCAGACCGTAAAGCCGGCTGGCGGCAACGTCGAGTGGTCGCTTTCCGAGAAACCCAGCGAACCCCTTGAAACTCCCGATTGGAAAGCGCGCGACGTCGGCCCCATGGAGCAAGTGTCGTTTCGCCTTGGCAAGAACGGCTACGTCCTGCAACTACAAATCCCGCTGAAGGCCAACGGCCAGCCCGCGTACTGACAAGCCGTCTTAAGTCTTGGCTTTTTGGGGATTGAACAACTCTTTTCACCGACGGTAGATGCCGTAATACCAGGGAATCCAGAGCGCGCCCGGCTCGACGCCGACATTGACCTGGTCCCCGGGCTTAAAGCGGTCAAAGTCGTCTGCATCGACGGCGAGGCGCTCGTATTTTTGCCCTTCGCGCCAGGAGTTCACGATTAGCCGCCGCGACCCGCGCACGATGCCCGGCATGTTGTAGCATCCAGCAATGGTCCCGGCGTGATACACAACGTTTTTGGGGGAATCCAGTCTGCCGTTCACAAAAAGAAAGGCCGCGAAAATCCACGGCAACAAGATGAAGCCCGCATACACGTGCTTCAGCACTTCGAGTTCTTGGTGCCTGCGCGCGCGCCGGTCGAGAATCACGGCGATGGCCAAAGCGACAAAGAAAATCACGCCGAATACGACCAGCATGAGATCCACATCGAGCGGCGGATAAATCTGGCTGACGTAGGGAAATGCCAGCGACCCGGCAAGAAATATCCCAGTGCGCTTCAGGAATCTGCGGCGAAACATCACCTCGGCGGCCGCGGAAGTGAGCCCGCAAGAGGGACACTGATCCGCGGTTCGCGGTGAACCGCAATCCAGACAGCGAGTCATTCTTCCCCACACGGGACCCGGCTGTAAGGGCCCCCCCTAGTATAAGCCGCCGTCAATTCCCGGGGGGAGCGAGCGATGACAAAAGTTGGTGATAGGCCTTCTGACTTTCGTTCTCGGAGAGGGCTACGGAGACACCCATGCCGCGGCCGGGTTCGACGCGCTTCACCTGACAATCGAGTTTGACGGGCTGAGGCAGATGCAAGCGCACGGTAAAGCCGGCGCCGACCCACAACGTGTCGGGTACTTCGATGAACATTCCGTTCGAACTGATGTCCCTGGTATTGCCGCGCAGGACGGCGGAGCCCCACTCGATCTCGAGACCGGTGCGGAACGGGTAACGCAGCGCCCAGCGGCGTTCCAGGCGCCGGGATAAATAATCCCCCAAGCCCATATTCTGGTTGCGACCCCCTGCCAGGGTTAAGATCCCAAGGCGCCCAAGCCCGCTCGCCGCACGAATGGTTCAAGAATACGCTAAGTATCGCCACGGGGAATACGACGCCGAAGGGCGGCGTTTTGTTCCCGTCAATCTTATCGAGAGTGTCAAGTCATTCGAATGAAACGGCAGAGCGGCTGGATTCGGCTCGTCAAGCCTTAAGAATCCGACAAACGGACTCCGCGTTCATTGGCCCCTGGATGCGGGAGGCCCTTTGGAAACAGCGGCCCCGAGGCGGCGCTGGACTTCGGCCTGGATATAGCGACGCAGGGTTTCGGGAACAATACCGGGGGCCGCCAGCTCGCGTAGGTCGGAGACGGTGAGCTGAGGCAGATAAGAAAGAATCGCGTTCAGGGGCGCATTAGGCTGTCGAAGCACGGCGATTCGAATGTTGTAGGAGATGGACCACTTGCGGTGATGAATGATCGCCGGGACCACCCCGGGCGGGAGTTTCTGACGGGAAAGAGCTTTCAGGACTTGCGCTTCGGTCAAATAAGGATTGTCGAGGACCACCGCGAGCACTTGAGGATGACCTTCCGTCAACAGCGCGCCTGCAACGCGACCGGGACCGCGTCGCGCGAGCGTGATCTTCTGACCCAGCGGAATCTGCGGAAGGCGCATGAGCAGTTGTTCTTCGGCGTTGCGCTTCAGTTCCGCAGGGACGGCGGGCGAAAGCGCCAGTTGAACGAGATCCATCAGATAGAGGTCACGAATCAGCCGGAGAGTAGCCAGGCGCGGTCCGCGGGGATGAAAACAAAGAGCGCGCTTGACCCGATAGCTTTTGAGGAGCGGCTTGCGCTTGCCCGCTTCTTCGAGAACTTCGCCGGGAAGATCTTTTCGTTCCAGCAGCAAACAAAGCTGAGGTTCGTCGAGCGCGGGATTGTCGAGCAGCGCCAGGAGCACGTCTGCGGAAGGATGATGCAGAAGCGCGGCCAGCTCATCGCCGGTGGCGACGCGCGCGCGTTCGCGATCTTGGGCCACAGGTTCGGGGGCGACAAACTCGGGCATGAATTAACTTTCCGGGATTTCGAGCGGGCTCGTCAAGGCGTCGCGCGCGAGCATCGCTGCCGATTCGGCAACTGGCCGCGGGAGCGGGCCGGGACGGGCGTTGTGGACCGTTTGCCCAAGCAGAAGGTCGAACTGTTCACCTAGAAAGGGACTGCCCTCGAAAACCCCTCCCGTCTTGGCAAGGAAGAAGTTTGTGTTCCGCAACTCGAGATGGCCGACGACTTCGCGGACCTGTTCTATTAGATTTGCCGCGGCCATAGAAAGGATCGCCCGCGCAGAAAAGTCGCCCGATTCTGCGGCCTTCGCCACGATAGGAAACACTTTCGGGAAGATGACCGTGGGTTGCTGGCGCGCGAGATCGACGAATTGCGGCCACGTGCAATGGAAAGTACGGCAGATCTCGTCGGTCAGCAGAAACGTTTCTTTGTTGAGGAACTTCTGGAAGCACCGCGCCACGGCTGTTCGGCCGATGTCGTTGGCACTTCCCGTATCGCCAATGACGGGTCCAAATCCGCCCGCGCGAGCAACCTTGAGTGGGGACGTTCGGCCGAGCACGGCAGAGCCTGTGCCGGCGATCACTACGACGCTCGGAATTTCCGCGGTGGCGGCGAGAGAAAGAACTAAGTCACTGGTAACGACAAGGGTAGCCGTGGGAAAGACGACTTTGAGATGCGCCTGAATCTCCGCGCGAACCGAGGGCTCGCCTGCGCCAGAAATGCCAGCCAAAAGGCAAGCGACATCGAAGGGCGACTTCGCAGCCGAACCGAGCGCCTCTTTGCCGGCCTCCGCGAGGGCCGCAGCGGAAGCTTCCGCTCCCACGTTGACGGCGTTGGATGCGCCGGAGCGCGAGCGAGCCAGAATCGCACCGGTTTCGTCCATCAGCACGCATTCCGTCTTTGTGCCGCCGCCATCAAATCCGAGGACGTAGCGCATGAGAAGAGAATAGAGGAGAACGGCGACATTTTGAGCTGATCTTAACGAAGGATGCGCAATCTGTTGTGGTGTACTAGGCGCAGGCCCTCGGCAAGAGCTTGGGTGCAGCGACGGATTTGTTCTCGTTTGGCGTAGTGCTCTATGAAATGGCAAAGAGAAGCCTGCCCTCGAAGGGGGATACCTCAGCTGCATGCCAAGTATTGTTCTGCGAAAAAACGAATCTTGGCTTGGCACCGTCCTCTTTCTCAAGTTAAGTGGTTATCAAACACCCCAATCGCCAGGGCCATCTGGCATTTCGACGATTTACGCGAGTGTCTGAAGTTTGTAGCGTTCGAAGGAATGCTGCACTGGAGGACACTACGCGGAAAAGGAATGAACGGGACCCCAATCGATGCGCTATTCCCAGCCTCTGCGCTTTCCGGCCCGCACCAAGTCGATTGAATTTGCGGTCCGTCCCAATCCGGGTTGTCCGGCAAGCGGGCCGCACCGCCACAACGAACGGGCGCGGGTTGAGTTAGTCTTCCATAGTTTGGCCGCCGCGACACCTGGTGTACGGTCGGCGGCACATTGTCAAAGGCACCTGCTCCTCTATCGCGCCGAGCCCTATGAACTCGACGTGCGCCTTGAGTGGCATCCAGCACGTAATCGGCTGGTGGTCACCGGACAGTTGTTGAACAGCAGCCAGCCTGAGATCTTTCGGCGTGACGACGCGCTGAATCGCAAAAAGAGTCCGACCGATATCTAGTTGGACGGATGTCGTGCCCTTGGGATTCGCGGAAATTTCGCTTTTGAGCGTCCGGTCACTCGATCGAGATGGAGGGCAACAAAAAAGAGATAGCGGGAATTTCCGCGAACTGGTAAGAAGACGCACCTTCATCCTTTCTTTTCTTTTCTCCTTGACAGCCTGGGGAAGCCGCGCTAGCCTCCTAGTCCGTCTAGGAGAGTTCTTGATGGACAAAAAACAAATGGAGCTGCTGCAGGGGACGCTGGACATGCTGATCCTCAAAGCGGTCTCGCTGGGGCCGCTGCACGGCTACGGAATCTTGCTGCGCATCCAACAGATTTCGAAAGACCGGCTGGAGATTCAGCAAGGCTCGCTGTATCCCGCGCTGTATCGCCTGGAGCATCAGGGCTGGATCTCGAGCGAATGGGGCGAATCGGAAAAAAAGCGCAAAGCGAAATACTACCGGCTGACCGCGGCGGGCCGGCGCAAATTGCAAACGGAAGCGGAGAAGTGGAACCGCATGGCGGACGTCATCGCGGGAATCCTGCAAAGCACACCAGAGGAAGTATGAGGTTCTGGAATCGCATTTGGTCGTCGGCCCGAGCGGTGGCGCGGCGTTCGCGGATGGAGCGCGAGATGGATGCGGAGTTGCGCTTTCACATCGAGGCGTTCACCGAAGACTCGGTGTGCAGGGGCGTTCCCCGCGAAGAAGCGATGCGGCGTGCGCGGATCGAGTTCGGCGGCATCGAGCGCGCCAAGGAAGAATGCCGCGAGGCGCGTGGCGTAAATTTCATCGACAGCCTTTTCGAGGATTTGCGCTTCGGCTTGCGCATGCTTGGCAAAACGCCCGGTTTTACGGTCGTGGCGACCCTTACCTTGACTCTTGGCATCGGTGCCAACACCGCCGTGTTCGGTGTTGTGAATAGCGTGTTACTGAAGCCGCTGAACTATCCGAAGGCCGAGGAGCTGGTTGCGCTCCACCAAGTCGCGCCCGGCGCAGCGGGACTGGCGGACTTCGAAACCGGCTTGCTTCTCTCGCCCTCCATGTATTTCACCTACGCCGAACAAAACCACGCCTTTCAGTCGTTGGGAGTTTGGGTCGCGGGCACGGCGAACGTTACCGGCCTTGCCGAGCCGGAGCAGGTGCGCACGGTCGAGATCAGCGATGGTGTTCTTCAGGCGCTTGGCGTTCCGCCCGAAATGGGCCGATGGCTCTCGCCGGCTGACCAAATTCCGGGCGGGCCGGAAAGAGTGATGCTGAGCTACGGTTATTGGCAGCGCCGGTTCGGCGGTGATCGCTCGGCGGTGGGACTGAATCTCACGGCGGATTCGCGCCCTCGCGAAATCGTGGGAGTCATGCCGCAAGGGTTTCGTCTCGTCGACGCAGAATTCGACCTAGTCGTGCCACTCGCCTTCGAACGCGGAAAACTCATTCTGGCAGGTTTCGGATATCAAGGGATCGCCCGGCTGAAGCCCGGCGTCACGCCGGCGCAAGCCGATCGAGACCTGACGCGCATGCTGCCGATCTGGATGGACTCTTGGTCGAACGGGCCCCACACCGATCCGCATGTTTACGAGACGTGGAAAATCACGCCCAACATTCGTCCGTTGAAGCGAGAGGTAATAGGCAACGCGAGCGATGTCCTGTGGGTCGTGATGGGAACGATCGGATTGGTGATGCTGATCGCCTGCGCCAATGTAGCGAATTTATTGCTGGTAAAAGTAGAGGCGCGACAGCAGGAATTGGCGGTACGCGCGGCGCTCGGGGCGGGGCGAGGACGCATCGTCCGGGGACTCCTCGTCGAGAGCCTGATGCTTGGGCTGCTGGGTGGCACGCTTGGTGTGGCGTTCGCCAATGGCGGCGTGCGCCTGCTCTCAGCCCTGGGTCCGGCCAACTTGCCCCGTCTAAGCGAGATTTCGCTGGATACGCGGGCGTTCGGATTCACTGTACTTCTTTCGCTGCTCTCTGGTTTGTTGTTCGGACTAATTCCCGCGTTGAAATACTCCGGGTCACGGGCTTCGTTGGCTCTCGGGAGCGCGGGGCGTTCGATGAGTATGAGCCGGGAGCGCCACCGCGCGCGAAGCGTTCTGGCGGCAGGCCAGGTGGCGACGGCTTTCGTGCTGCTCGTGAGCGCCGGTTTAATGATTCGCACGTTCCAGGCATTGCGCCGAGTCGAACCGGGATTCACGGACGCGAAGCACCTTCAGGTACTGCGAGTCTCCATTCCGGATTCCCTGGTAAAGGAGCCGGAGCGGGTCACGCGAATACAAAACGGGATTGTCGACAACCTTGCCGCGATCCCCGGTGTGATGTCCGCGGGATTCATCAGCAAAATGCCTATGGAAGGGTTCGACGCGCCGTGGGACGCAATTTATGCGCGGGACAAAGTTTACTCTGATGACGCGATCCCGCCACTCCGGCTATTCAAGCAGGTTTCACCCGATTTCTTTCGCACCGCGGGCACGCGCATCGTAGCTGGCCGCGGACTGACATGGACGGAAGTGTACCGCCTTCGGCCGGTGGTGATGGTTTCTGAGAACCTGGCTCGCGAGATGTGGGGCACGCCCTCCGCGGCCATAGGTAAGCAATTAAGGGAATTCCCTTCCATGCCGTGGCACGAGGTAATCGGCGTCATCGAGGACGTGCGTGAAAACGGCGTCCAGGAGAAGGCGCCCGAAACCGTGTATTGGCCTTCGCTGATGGGCGACCTTTATGGGCCTGGTAACCTGGGCGCAGTGAGGACCGTAACTTTCGTCATACGAAGCGAGCGCGCGGGGTCTGCAGGGTTTCTCATAGACGTCCGCCAAGCAGTGTGGTCGGTGAACGCGACCCTGCCACTGGCCTCGGTACGGACGATGCAGGAAGTCTACGACAAATCCGTGATGCGGACTTCCTTTACGTTGGTAATGCTTGGGATCGCGGGCGGAATGGCTCTGGTGCTGGGGATTCTAGGCATCTATGGCGTGATTTCTTACACGGTGTCGCAACGCCGGCGCGAATTCGGGATTCGTTTGGCCCTAGGAGCGCACCCCGGAAACGTGCTGAAGATGGTTCTGAGGCAAGGCGCGAAGATGGCCCTGGTCGGGGTGGTCATCGGCTTGGGCGGCGCTTTTGCATTGACTCGATTGATGACCAGCCTGCTGTTTGGCGTAGCGGCCAGCGATCCAGTAACGTTTGTCGCCGTCGCCGTCCTGCTCATCCTCGTTGCATTGCTCGCGTGCTATTTGCCCGCGCGGAGAGCGATGAAAGTCGATCCGATGGCGGCCCTGAGGTACGAGTAACTCATGGCTCTCGGAGAGCCACAACGAAGGATGAAAATGGACCCAGGCACCTATGCTTTGTTTTCAACGCGATAGGCAGCTATTTTCATAGGAGTGATTGCCGAGACGGCCCGGGACGAATTGCGAATCCTTAGCGCGGTAAAGCGGAGCGAGTATGAGGTCGTGGAGCAGGTTGCGGTCGTGGTTGCGCGCGGCGCTGCGGCGCTCGCGCAGGGAACGCGACATGGATGCAGAGTTGCGCTTCCATATCGAGGCATTCGCCGAGGATTTGGTGCACAGCGGCGTTCCTCGCGAAGAAGCCTGGCGGCGCGCACGCATCGAATTTGGCGGCCTCGAGCGGGCGAAGGAGGAGTGCCGCGACGCGCTGGCGCTGCGCCTTGTGGATCATGTGGCGCGCGACCTTCGATTCGGCCTGCGTCTGCTCATCAAAAACCCGGGATTTACCACATCGGCAGTGATCGCGCTGGCGTTGGGCATTGGAGCGGACACGGCGATGTACTCGATCGTGAATGGCGCCCTGAGCTGGGACTTTGGGCTGGAGAACCGCGACCGCATCGTGATGGTGAACTCCGTCGACAGGGGGCGCAGCCAGGAATGGGGTGCTTCATACCCGGACTTTCGCGATTTTCGCACGCAGGTGAAGTCTCTCGCCGGGCTGGCCGCCTATCAGCTCACTGCGGTGAATTTGAGCGACCACAGTGCGCTTCCGGAACGCTATTACTGCGTGCAAATGTCAGCAAATGGATTTTCCGTGGTGCACCAGAAGCCAATGCTGGGCCGGGACTTTATCGCCGAGGACGAACGGCCGGGAGCGCCGGCGGTGATCATCCTTGCCTACCACGTTTGGCGCGACCGCTATGCGCAAGATCCCGCGATCCTCGGCAAAACCGTACGCGTAGACGAAGTGCCGCGCGTGGTGATCAGTGTGATGCCTCCGGGGCGGCGGTTTCCGGAAGACACGGATTTGTGGGTACCACTGGTTCCCGATGCAACCCTCGAGCGGCGCAACGCTCGCGGGTTGATGCTGTTCGGGCGCCTTCGCGATCGCATGTCGCTCGAGTCGGCACGGTTGGAATTCCGCGCGCTGGCCGAGCGACTTGCCGTCCAATACCCCGACGCAAACAAGGACATTACCGCCGAGGTGCGGCCGATTGTGGAAATCAGCGGCCTGTATTACATCAAGCCGCTGTTTTTTGCGTTGTTTGGAGCGGTTGGATTTGTGCTGCTGATTGCCTGCGCCGACGTGGCCAACATGCTGTTGGCGCGTGCCGGAGAGAGAGCGCGGGAAGTCTCGATTCGCGTAGCCATCGGCGCAGGAAGAGTTCCCATCATTCGCCAACTTTTGTTGGAAAGCGTGATGCTCTCGATCGCGGGCGGATTTTTGGGATGGTTGGTGGCTGTGGGCGGACTGCGCTGGTTCGATCGGGGAATGGGCTCCACGGCGAAGCCCTTGTGGCTGCATCTCTCGCTGGATCGAAACGCCTTGATTTATCTGGCGGCGATCTCCGTTGGCACAGGAATCCTGTTTGGATTAGCGCCGGCGCTGCGGCTAGCCAAAACCGACGTGAACGCGGCACTTAAGGATGGCGGCTCGGGCATGTCCGGCAGCAAGTTTGGCCTCCGGCTTTCCAGCCTGCTGGTGACTTTTCAAATGGCCCTGTGCGTCGTGCTGTTAGCGGGAGCGGGGTTGATGATTCGTAGCGCGGTGAAGCTGTACAGCGCGCCTATCGGAGTGAACATCTCCCAAGTGCTGACGATGCGAATCCATCTGCCCGAAAAGAAGTATGCCCCGCCGGAAAGCTGGAGGGCCTTCCACGAAAACTTGCAGAAACGCCTGAGCGCGCTGCCGGGCGTTGCGTCAGCGAGCGTGGCCTCGCAGCTACCTTTTGGCGGCTGGACGACCCTCTCGTTTGAACTGGAGGGCCGCAAGAACGACGAAGTACAACTGCCGGAAACCGGTGGTCTGGTGGTTGGCAACAATTATTTCCAAACCATGCAAGTGCAACCGCAACACGGCCGAGTGTTCACGGATTCCGACGGCCTGGCGGGAACCCCGATCGTAGTCGTGAATCAAAGCTTTGCCGAAAAGTATTGGCCGGGCGAAGAGCCTCTGGGGAAACGCCTGCGTGTAAAGGAAGAGCAAATACTCGGGCCGTGGCTGACTGTGGTTGGGGTCGTGCCGGACATTCTTCAGAATTTCCGCCATCACTTGCAGCACGATCCGCTGATTTATTTGCCGTTTGCGGAACAGCCGGCGAGGCGCGTGTTCTTGATCGCGCGTACGCAGGTTCCGCCGACGACTTTAGCCAACGCGTTTCGCTCGGAAGTCCAGCACCTTGACGAGAACCTCGCCCTGGATGATGTGCGCTCACTCGAAGAGCGTGTTGCGGAAAGCCGGTTGACGGTAAGTCTCTTTGGAGCGATCTGCACCGTCTTTGCGGGAGTGGCGACGGTGCTGGCCGCGATTGGTCTGTACGCCGTGAATGCGCACGCGGTGAGCCAGCGAACTCGAGAGATTGGGTTGCACATGGCCATGGGTGCCTCGCGAAGCGACGTCGCCCGGCTAGTCTTTGGCCAGGGAATTCGGCCGCTAGCGCCTGGCGTGGCGATTGGGCTGCTCCTCGCGTTGGGGGTGACGCGCCTGTTGCGCGTGGTGTTGGTGGGTGTATCGCCCAGCGATCCGTTGACGTTTGTCGGAATTGTATTGGTTCTGACGATTGCGGCTGCGCTGGGCTGCGCCGTGCCCGCGCGACGAGCGATGAAAGTCGATCCGATGGTGGCGCTGAGATACGAGTGAAATTCGGTCTCGCCGAGCCACAATCCGGTACAGAAGTCGGTATCCCCGTTGATGGAACGCCCGGCTCGCTCTCACGGGATGTATTTCATCTCCCTCTGTTCGCCGGATGCTTTCCTGGTTTGCCCCCCCCGCCTTTTGTCGGAAAACGCCTTTCCACCCCTGGCCACCCAAGGAACATAACAGGAAGAGCCTTCGTATCTCTTGAATGAAAGCCTGTTTTTACAGGTGCATCCATCCGGGGGTTCATCATGACCAGCTTTGGCCAAGACGTCCGCTACGGGCTTCGCGTGCTACGGAAAAACCCGGGATTCACCGCGGTTGCGGTCCTGACACTTGCCCTGGGCATCGGCGCGAACAGCGCCCTGTTTTCTGTGATCAACGGCGTGCTCTTGAATCCGCTGCCGTTTCCGAATCCCCGTGAACTTGTGGCCGTCTATTCGCGAACGGGGACCTTCCAGGAAAGCTCGATCTCTTATCCGAACTTTCTCGACTGGCAAAAAGACAATCATTCCTTTGCCTACTTGAGCGCGTTTCGGTCGGACGATTTCAATATGACCGGCGTGGGAGAACCTCTGCGCCTGCACGCGCACATGATTTCCGCAGAATTTTTCCCGGCACTGGGCCTCCAACCGCTGCTCGGCCGCAATTTTCGCCCTGAGGAGGACCGGGCGGGCGCGGGACCGGTGGCTATTCTCAGCGACGGAATCTGGAAGCGCAAATTTAGCTCGTCGCCCGAAGCCCTGGGAAGGAGCATCGCGCTGAACGGCAAAGTCTACACCATCATCGGCGTTGCGCCCGGCCACATCACGGGGTTGAGCCCCAGCGACGTCTACGTGCCCATCGGCCAGTGGAGCGATCCTACGTTTCGCGACCGGCGCATAAGCATGGGCATGAACTCCATCGGGCGGCTCAAATCAGGCGTTAGCATCGAACAAGCGAGCGCGGATATGTCGCGCGTTGCGGAAAACCTCGCGGCCGCTTATCCCGAAGCCGATAAAGGCTCCGGCGTTACGCTGGTTCCGCTCAAAACGGATGTGGTCGGCGATGTGCGCGGAATCCTGCTGGTCCTGCTCGGCGCAGTCAGTTTTGTCTTGCTGATCGCTTGTGCCAACGTGGCCAACCTGCTTCTTGCGCGCTCCACCGGTCGGGCCCGCGAGTTCGCCATCCGTTCCGCGCTGGGAGCCGGCCCCGTCCGCGTGGTTCGCCAGCTGCTGATAGAGAGCGCGTTGCTCGGCATTGCCGGCGGCTCGATCGGGCTTGCTCTGGCCAAATTGGGGACAAAAGTGATTCTTGCCGCATTGCCGGGCACTCTGCCGCGGACCGAAGAAATCTCCCTCGACTCGCATGTGGTGCTGTATACGTTTGGCATTTCGCTTCTTACCGGAATGGCTTTCGGGCTGGTCCCCGCCCTTAAAGCCTTGCGGCCCGACCTGCACGAAACCCTAAAGGAAGGCGGGCGAGGTGCCAGCGGCGCGCGTCACCGCACGCAAAGCGTGTTTGTTGCCGTCGAGATGGCTATGGCCGTGGTATTGCTGATCGGCGCAGGGCTCATGATCCGCACGCTCGTGGCGCTATGGAACGTCAATCCCGGCTTTGATGCGAGCAATGTTCTTACGTTCGAGATTTCTTCCACTTCCGATCCATCCGTCACGGCGGACCAGCTCCGCGCAAAATACCGCGCGACGCTGCGGCAACTGGAAGGCGTTCCCGGCGTTGCATCCGTGTCTCTCCTTGGCGGCTCGTTGCCCATGACGGGGGATTCCGAGGTGCCGTTCTGGCGTGAAGGACGGCCGCGTCCGCAGCATGAAAACGAAATGACGTTCGCCCTATTCTATCTGGTGAACCCGGACTATCACCGCACCATGCGCATTCCGGTGTCGCGCGGGCGTTCTTTCACCGACCAGGACAATGAACACGCACCTGCCGTCGCTTTAATTGATGCGAATTTTGCGCGCAAGTTCTTTCCGAATGAAGATCCCATCGGCAAACGGATTAATGTCGGCCTGATCGAGATACAGCCGGAAATCGTGGGCGTGGTTGGGCACGTCCGGCACTGGGGGCTGGGCGCTCGCGAGCATGAAAACCTGGACGCACAACTCTATCTTCCTGTTTGGCAGATCCCGGACAGGTTCTGGACGCTCCTTGCAGGCGGGGGGCAGTATGTTGCTCGCACCTCTGGGTCACCTGCCGGTCTCGCCACGTCCATTCGTCAGGCGGTGGAAAAAGTGGACTCAAGCGCAGTCGTCTACGAGGTTCGTCCCATGGAAGAGATCGTCGCGCGTTCCATCTCCGCGCAGCGGCTCACCATGCTTCTCCTAAGCGTGTTTTCCGGACTGGCGCTGGTGCTTTCCGCCATCGGAATCTACGGAGTGATTTCCTACCTGACCGGCCAGCGCACGCACGAGATCGGAGTGCGCGTCGTGCTGGGCGCTTCGCGGGAAGACGTGTTGCGCATGGTTCTCGGCCAGGGCATGCGGATGACGTTGATTGGAGTCGCCATCGGCATTGCCGCAGCATTCGGACTGACGCGGCTGATCACGAAAATGATTTATGGCGTGGGCGCGACTGATCCGCTTACGTTTGCGGGAGTGGCTGTTTTGCTCTCCGCCGTGGCGCTGTGCGCCTGCTATATCCCAGCTCGGCGCGCGATGCGGGTCGATCCGATGGTGGCGCTGCGTTATGAATAATCGTCGAGTTGCGCGAGAAATCAGCGTTAAAAACACTTGCCCTCACCCGAGGGCAGTAGTACAAGTTATGCCCGGCTCGCGATGTCTAATGACCCCCACAGGGAAAGGGGCTTGTCTCCGGCGATCGAGAGACGTCTCGAGCGAAGCCGAACTCTCGAAGACCGTCGTTCGCGTCCGCTCATACCGCGGAGAAGCCGGATGGGTAACTCCCGCAAGTGGTTCGTGTGAAAGCGAAGGCAGAATAGGCCGAGTTAGAGGCTAAACTCTCTCTTCAGAAAAATGCCCGCCGAAGCCGCAGCTGACCATACACCCCTCGAAGTAGCTGGCAACTCAAAATGGAAATTCCTTAACGCGCTGACGATTTTCGTAAGCGCGCTTCTGCTGTTTCAGGTGGAACCGCTGATTGCGAAACTGATTCTCCCTTGGTTCGGAGGCGTCGCGGCCGTCTGGATGGTTTGCCTCTTATTCTTTCAACTGGTCCTCTTGCTTGGGTATCTTTACGCCCATTTGCTGTCACGCCACATTGCACCGCGGACGCAGGGCTGGCTTCACGCCGGTCTTCTGGCCGCTAGCCTGCTGGTGCTGCCGATTCTGCCGAAAGATTCTTTGAAACCTCCGGGACCCGAACACCCCGCGTTGCACATTTTATGGGTGCTGGCGCTGACCGTGGGTTTCCCATTCTTTTTACTCTCCGCTACTAGCCCGCTGTTGCAAGCTTGGCTCTTAAGCACAAGAAAGGAGAGCGGTGTTTATCGTTTCTACGCGCTTTCGAACGCCGGCTCGCTCCTGGGCCTGTTAAGTTACCCCACCCTGGTTGAGCCACGACTGTCTACCGTGCGGCAAGGCTGGGGTTGGTCGTTGGGGTACACCACTTTCGCGGTGGCATGTGGAGTGATTGCCGTCTCGCAGCGCGGAGCCTTCGCACGCCGGCCGGAAGCAAACGCGACGCCTTCTGACTGGAACACGCGAGCGCTCTGGATGGCACTCCCCGCGTGCAGCTCGGCGCTATTGCTGGCCGTAACGAATCACATTTCGCAAAACATTGCTGCGGTGCCACTGCTTTGGGTCATTCCGTTAAGTTTATATATGCTGAGCTTCATTCTGTGTTTCGAAAGCAGCCGCCGGTATCCCCGGACTTTTTTCCTGCGCTTGCTCGGCGTGGCCTTGGGTGGCATGGCCTATGCCCTCTCGCTCTCGTTGGGCGGGCTTCCTTTTTGGCTGATGATCGCGCTCTTTTGTGTGGGCCTGTTCGTGTGTTGCATGTTCTGTCATGGAGAGTTGGCGCGGTTGAAGCCCGATCCCGCCGAGCTCACGTCATTTTATTTTCTGAGTTCGCTCGGAAGTGTAGCCGGCGCGGCGTTCGTGGCCATCCTCGCTCCGCAAATCTTCTCGGGATTCTACGAATTGCACGTCGGCCAGGCGTTCTGCGCCTTGCTGGTCATTCTGGTTCATCGCCGCGACCCAGCAAGCCCGTTTCGCCAGGCTGGTTGGCGGCCGGCTTGGTGGGTCACGATCGCTCTGGTGGCCGCGCTGAGCGTTAGCGTTTTCGTTCTCGCGCGGGACGAGTCAAAGGAAAGCAAGCGGATGGTGCGGAATTTCTATGGCGTGCTGCGCGAGAGCGATGAAGTTGCACCGAACGTGGTGTTGCTCAAAGGCGACTCCCAGGCGGAACGCGACGATCTTCGCTTCCGCCGGCTCACCAACGGAACCATCAGCCATGGATTGCAGTTTCTGGCGCCGTCGCGTCGGGATCAGCCGACTTCCTACTACTCCACGAATTCCGGAGTTGGCGTAGCGCTCCGGTCCTTGCGTACGCGCCGCACGTTGCGCGTCGGTGTCATTGGCCTCGGCGTGGGTACCATCGCGGCGTACGGGCGGCCGGGGGACAACTACACTTTCTACGATATCAACCCCTTGGTTGTGAACCTCGCAGAGCAGGACTTCCGTTTTCTGCGGGATTCGAGAGCGCACGTTGCGATTGAATTGGGCGACGCGCGTTTGACGCTGGAACGCCAGCCACCGCAGCATTTTGATCTCTTGGCCGTGGATGCTTTCTCTGGCGATTCCATTCCCGTCCACCTGCTGACCGTCGAGGCTTTTCAACTCTACTTTCACCATCTGCGGGCGGACGGAATCTTGGCGGTCCACGTTTCAAACCGCTATTTATATCTAGAACCGGTGGTGGCCGCCGCGGCACGGCAACTTGGCAAGGAGGCCGTGCTCGTCGTCAATCCGGATGACGATGCGAAGGAAATCTTCTTGTCCCGATGGGTCTTGCTCGCGAACCGCGGCGTCTTTTCAGACCTTCCCGACATCGAGAAAGCGGGAAAGCCGGCCGGCGGCGGCATCCACGTAAAACTTTGGACCGATTCTTACAGCAGCCTTTTTGCAGTGATGAAGTAGCTTCCGTTCCTTCAAATTCGGCAAGAAAAAAGCGCCAGGAAGGGACCAGGCATACTTATAATCTCTGCGCGATGCGTATTCATCCCCTCGACCTCACGATTGTCATCGCTTACCTGCTCGGGGTGACGGCGCTTGGGATGCGCTTCCGGCGCCTGCAGCAGGCCGACGCCGCGGGAGACACGCAATCCGCTGGCCGCGAATACTTTCTTGGCGGCCGCACCGCGCCGTGGTGGGCACTGGCTTTTTCCATTGTAGCCACAGAAACCTCGACCCTCACAATTATCGGCGCGCCAGCAATTTCTTACGCCGATAATCTGACGTTCATTCAACTGGTGTTCGGCTATCTCGTCGGGCGTGTGCTGATTGTGCTGTTGCTGTTGCCCGGCTACTTTCGCGGAGAATTTTTCACCGCCTACGCGCTCATCGAGAAACGCTTTGGCGAAAAGATGCGTGCAGTGGCTGCCAGCACGTTCCTCATTACCCGCGCGATAGCCGAAGGCGTGCGCGTTTCCGCGATTGCGCTCGTCGTTAGCGTGGTGCTCGGAACGTCGGAACGCCTCGCGGTTGTGATCGTCATCTCGCTGACCATACTCTACACATTCGAAGGCGGCATGAAAGCGGTGATCTGGACCGACGTTGCGCAACTGCTTGTCTACATGACCGGCAGCGCGATTACGCTTGCCGTGCTGCTGCATCGGATTCCCGGCGGCTGGAGCGAAGTGACGCGAGTCGCCGCGGCAGCGGACCATAAACTCCAGTTCCTCGATTTTTCCTGGAACCTCGCCACCAAATATACGTTTTGGTCCGGAGTGATCGGCGGCTCGTTTCTCACCATGGCGACGCATGGCACCGACCAAACCATCGTGCAGCGGTTGCTCGCCGCAAAAAGTCAACGTGACAGCAGCCGCGCACTTCTGACCAGCGGTGTCATCGTTCTCGTTCAGTTCATCGTTTTCCTGTTGATTGGCGTCCTGCTCTTTGTGTTTGCTCAGCACACGCCACTTCTCGCCCTGGGGGACAGGACGGACCGCATCCTGCCGCTCTTCCTCGTACGCGAGATGCCCGTGGGGCTGGCCGGTCTGCTGCTCGCTTCGATCGTGGCCGTGGCTATGTCTAACGCCAGCGGCTCGCTGAACTCGCTGGCCGCTTCGAGCGTGCTGGATTTTGCAAAGGTCTGGGGGCGCAGCATTGACACGCGTCGATTCTTGCGCGTGTCGCGCGGCATGACCCTGGTATGGGGCTTCGTGCTGATGGGTTTTGGATTCGTCAAATGGGGCCCCCTGCTCGAAGCAGGACTAACAGTGGCCTCGCTTCCCTTTGGCAGCTTGCTCGGCTTGTTCCTGCTGGGAACTTTCGACCGCGGCGTAAATGCTCTTGGCGCACTCGTCGGAATGTTTGCCGGGCTGGCGGCCGTCTTGAGCATATTGCAGTTCACGAATGTAGCGTATACGTGGTACTTCCTTATCGGCGCGTGCGTGACGTTCTTCATTGGCTCGCTCGTCAGCCGCGTGTGGAACAAGGGGAGTCCGCTATGAAGTGCGCTGGGCCCTTCTGCGCCCTCTGCGTCTCTGCGTTATTGTTTGCCTTACTCCCAGAGCCGCAAATGCCGTCATGAAGACAGCCGCTTTCGCGGCGGAGGAACATGAACGAAAAGCGTCCGGGACTCGTACAGGGACTGGGCCCGTCGGCCGCGATGGCCATGGTGGTCGGCCACATCATCGGCACGGGTGTGTTTCTCGTTCCGAGCGCGATGACGCGCGCCACCGGCTCGGTGGGGCTGGTCTTCCTGGTTTGGGTGGTGGGCGGCGCGCTTTCTCTATTTGGCGCATTGACCATCGCCGAATTGGGCGCGGCGATGCCCGAAGCCGGCGGGGCGTACGTTTACCTCAGGCGCGGCCTGGGACCCGTGTGGGGGTTTCTCTTCGGCTGGATGAACAACCTTGTCGGCAAGCCCTCCTCGATTGCCACGATCGCCGCAGGCTTTCTCATCTTCCTGGGCTTCTTTGTGCCTGCGCTTCGCACGCCCATCTTCACCCTGCACTTGCATGTGCCATTTACCACCCATGCTTCCGACTTCGTGCTCACGTGGGCGCAGCCCGTGGCCACCGCCGCCATCGCGTTCATGAGCTTTATCAATTATCTCGGCGTGCGGTTGGCGGGACGTCTGCAAGTGGTGCTGACCGCGCTCAAAATCGGCGCGATTCTCGCGGTCGTGGTTCTGGGTTTCGTGCTTGCGGGAAAACGGCCGCCCAGCGCGCAGCCGCTGTTTCCGTCTTCGTTTCAGATGAGCCTGCTCACCGGGCTTCTGACCGCGATGGTGGGCGCCCTGTGGGCCTATGACGGATGGATGGATTTGACGTTTGCCGGCTCGGAGATCATCAATCCGCAAAAAAACATTCCGCGAGCCTTGGTGGGCGGCACGATGACCGTTGGTGTGATTTACCTGCTGGCGAACGCCGTGTATTTTCGCGTGCTGCCCATGGAAGCGGTCGCCGCCGCGCAAAACGTCGCGTCGGAAACCGTGCGCGTCTTCGCCGGACCGCGCGCCGCCGCGTGGATCACGGCGGCGATGGTCCTCTCCGCATTCACTACGCTGAATTCGTCAGTACTTACGGGCTCGCGCGTGCCGTATGCCATGGCCCAAGACGGTTTGTTCTTTCGTGTGGCCGACGGAATCAATCCGCGTTACCGCACGCCTGCAGGAGCGATCGTCTTTCAAGCTGTGATTTCCTGCCTCATGGTCTTGACCGGCCAGTTCGAAGATCTCTTCTCGCTGTTCATCTTCGCGCAGTGGATTTTTTACGCGCTCGCGGTGGCCTCGGTCTACGGCTCGCGCCGCAAGGAACCCGATTTAGTGCGTCCGTATCGCGCGTGGGGATATCCGATTGTGCCGGGGATTTTCGTAGCCGGGGCTTTCGCCCTCACCGTGAATCTGTTCATCCAGCGCCCCGTCCGATCCACGATTGGTCTGCTCCTGATTCTCGCGGGCCTCCCCTTCTATCGGCGTTGGAGGCGAGCCAGCTCAGTTGCTCATGGCTTGGCGGGAAGCTGAGCGGCGCGAAAGAAAGAATTGTGCCACTGAGCCGCCTGCAAGAAGAGCGACTCCGGGAGCCAGCACCCAGCCGAGCAGAGCCATAACAAGACCGATCGGCGACGGGTTGTGGCCGATAAAGCGGTCGAAGATCAGGCTGACAGGAAGGACCAGCAAAATCGAAGCGAGAAATGGCAGGACGGGAAAGACAATCGAAGAAAATATCGCGCGTTGGGAGCCGACTGCGCGATGGGAGAGATAAGCGCCCAGGGCTCCGACAAGCGGCAATGAAAGCAACCAGGGAATGTAAAACAATACCATGGGAAGCTGGCCCACTTTCATTAGAGCAAAGGGCTTGGGACCAAAAATCTCGTTCAGCGCAAGAAGACTCATCGAAAGCAAGAATGTCACAAATCCGGGAAGCCAGAGTTGCTTGACGCGGTCGTTCATACTGTTCTCCTTTGTTCTGGCAGTCTGAATCCTTCGGCGCAAATCCTGCCAATCTGCAACTTGCGCAAGCGTTTGCTGCATAGCTGCTTGTTCCGGTAGACCTTTTGTTCGCAGAAATTCGTACGACTCTTCCAGGTGCGCCGCGAGTTCTGCGTGGACGTCGCCCCTCTCTTCGGCAGCAAGGGCAAGGCCGGAGAGGCGTTGGCGAAGGAGTTCTTGCCAATCAGGCATGAGTTGTCTCGCTACCGATTGCCATGTGTTGCGACGATGGCCGCCGGCTAAAGAAAAGGTGCGCCAGTACTCCGCCTGCCAAAAGTGCAGCTCCCGGAACCAAAAGCCAGCCAATCCCTTCCTTCAGGAGATCGGTTGCCACAATGCTGAAATCGACATGGTTTCCGATGACCCGCTCAACGACCATGTCTATCGGAAACATGAGGAGGACTGCCGCTGTGAGCGCGAGCACAGGGAAAACGCTGGCGAGAAGCACGGTTGCCCGTGAAGCTCTGGCACGAGACGAGAAGTAAGCTCCCAGGGCGCCAACGAAAGGAAGCGACACGAGCCAAGGCACATAAAAAAGAATCGTATTCGGGCCGTCTCCGATGATGCGCGGCCGGAATCCCAGTTTTTGGAGCGTCATCAGAAAGACCGTCGAAAGGATGAAGGTGAGGAATCCGGGAATCCACAACTGCTGCACGCGTTTCTTCATGAGATGTCCTCTCTCCTTCGCTGCAATAATTCTGCGCTGCAAATCCTGCCAGTCCGAAGCTTGCTCCATGGTTCGCCGCGCCGATTCTTCTTTACCCAAGCCCTGCTTGCAGAACACTTCGTACGATTCTTCCAGGTGCGCTGCCAGTTCCGCGTGCACTTCGTCCTTCTCAGCGGGATCGAGCGCGAGACCTGAGAGGCGCTGGCGAACGATTCCTTGCCAATCAAGCATGCGCCACGTTCGTGAGTCGCTCTAGTGCGCGAAAAAGCTCAGCCCATTCGCGCCGGAGCGGCGACAGCTTCTTCTTCCCTGCCGGAGTCAGACGGTAACACCGGCGCCGCCGGCCGTTAGTGCTTGTCTCCCAGCTGCCGCGGATCCAGCGTTGCTGCTCCATGCGGTAGAGCATCGGATACAGCGCCGCGAGAGTGAAGCGCAGAGCGCCGTTGGTCTGCTGCTCGATGCGCCGAGCCAGCTCATAGCCGTGAAGCGGCCCGTCCTGGAGAACGCTGAGCACAGCCAGCTCGGCGGTGCCTCGTTTGATGCCGGAACCAATCATAGCTTTCCCCCTTACATATAGGAATCTTATATATATGACGGCAATTGTCAACTGTTCTGACGTACAGGGGTGCTCATGGGATTTACCGGAAGGGCAAAACTAAACGGAAGCCGCGCGCCTCGCGGCCCGCTCCGAGGGAATCCGAAGAATCGCAGATTCGGCTTCTGCAGAGACGGTGATAGACGGATCGAACACCTTTGCCAGAATCTCGATGCCCGTGACCAGCCGCGGTCCCGGACGCGAAAAATAGCTGCTCGCTTCGAGCGCATAGACCCGGTTGTTTTGCACCGCCGGAATCGCGTTCCACTGGTCGGGCAAAGCGAGCGACTCGTATTCCTGGCGCGCCTGCTTCCCCGAGTAGCCGCAGGGGGCAACCAGCAAGAAGTCAGGTTTAGCTTCGACAACATCCTGCAGATGAACCCGGAAAGACGGCTTTCGGGCACCGCCAATCGCATCTTCCCCGCCGGCGCATCGGATCATCTCGGGCACCCAGTGGCCGCCGACGTAAATGGGTTCGAGCCATTCGAGAAAGGCCACGCGCGGGCGGCGCCCCGAAGGATTCAACTGTCTCCCCAGGATTCCCTGGCGCTTGCCGATTTCCGCCACAAGAGCCTCGGCTTGCAAACCTCGGCAAGCTGCCTCGCCAACCAGCAGAATGTCGCGCCACACATCGCCCAGATCCCGGGGGTTGAGAGTAAGCACTTCCGGGCGCCGGTCAAAGCGCGTCAAGGCCGTGGCGAGATCGTCGGGCGAAGCGGCGCAAACATGACACAAGTCCTGGGTGATGATTAGGTCAGGATGAAGTTTCTCGAGCTTCTCGACGTCCACGGAGTACAAACTTTCGCCGCGGGAAACATATTCGCGAACCAGCCGATCGATTTCGACCGGAGAAGCTCCCTGCGGCAAGCGCGAGTGAATCACTACGGGCTTGCTACGGGCCTGCGCAGGAAAATCGCATTCATGGCTGACGCCGACGATCTCACGGTCCAGACCCAGCGCGAACAAAATTTCCGTCGCCGACGGTAGCAAAGAAACGATGCGCATAGCGTACCCCAACCCCGGCACAATCCAGTGACCGAAAGAACTTTCACGCAAAGCCGGGCTACTTGTAAAGATAGTATTTGCGCCGAACCTGGTCAAACGACCGAAGCGCGTCCGACCAACTCGAGACAATTTCGTCCGGACTAACGCCGTCTTTTATTTGCCGGACGGTCTCGGCATTCCCGAGGAGCCCCACGAGCTTGTCGGTGTCAAAGTCTTTTGGATAAAGCTTCTGGAGAATCTCGGCGATTTCCAGCCCGAGACGCATGGAACGCACCACAAAACGATCCGTCACACGGATGGACACACCACTCGATCGCTCGCCGCTATGGGGCCCGCCAACGGGAATGAAGGACTTCGATTCAAAATGCAGACCCGGCAGATGGCGCTCGCCGAGCGCTGCGGCGACGGCCTCCCCGTCCATCCAGGGAGCGCCGAACTCTTCAAACGGCGCTTGCGTGCCGCGGCCAACGGAAACGCCGGAAGCCTGCAAAACTTCAATCCCCGGATAAAGAATCGAACCTTTCGTCGTGCGCAGCGCCGGCGAAGGAGGAACCCAGTTGATGCCGGTGCTTTCAAAAAAGTAATTGCGGTGCCAGTTCCGCATGGCGATCACGTGCAGCTCGGCGCCGATGTGATTCTCAGCGTTGAAGAATTGGGCCAGCTCGCCAATGGTCAAACCGTAGCGCACCGGAATGGGAAAGTACGCCACGAAGCTGGTTTTGTCAGGATCGAGCATCGGCCCTTCCACGATCTCTCCGCCCAAAGGATTGGGACGATCCAAAACAAAAAACGGAATTTGGCGTTTGGCCGCTTCTTCCATGCAGTAGGCCATGGTGACCGTGTAGGTGTAGAAACGCACGCCAGCGTCCTGAATATCGAAGACCAGCGCGTCGACGCCCTGCAGCATTTCATCGGTTGGACGGCGCGCATCGCCGTACAAGCTGTAAATCGAAAGGCCCGTCGTGGGATCTTTCGAGGACGCCACGTTTTCGTTGGCGCGGCCGGCGAGCCCGTGCTCGGGGCTGAACAGCGCGACGAGTTGCAAGCCCGCTGCCCGAGCTAGCAGGTCGATGTTGCTGCGGCCCAGCGCATCGAAACCCGTATGATTGGTAATCAGCCCGATGTGTTTGCCGCGGAGCGGGGCAAACTTTTCCGCCTCAAGAACGTCGAGCCCGGTCTGCACCCGAGCAGCGTGACCGGAGCGTTTGGAGGAAGACCGCCTGGGGAAAGCGGAAGGCGCAAGCAAAGCAACCAATAGAGTGAATCGAGCGAGTCCGGTGAGCGCGCGGTTCGTCGAGGTCAAAATGGTCCCCCTCAGTCCAGAGAATAGAATGATATTCTGGAACACGCCAACCGCGGCTGCGTTGAGAGCACGGAATGCGTGTGCTATGAATAAATGCAGACTGCGGGCTGCGCGGGGGATTGTAACTGATGGAAGGACGCCGTGTCCGCTTTGTGTTCTTAATTCCCGTCTTATTGCTCACCTTTATGGCCCAAAAAACACGCAGCCAAAAAAACAATCCAGCCGAGGAAAAAGTCGCGGCAGCACAAAGCGGCAGCAAAAGCAGGGCAAAGAGCCTGTCGCCCGCGGCGAGCGCCTGGGTGGAATCCACGCTCGGCAAAATGACCGTGGACGAAAAGATTGGGCAGCTTCTGTTCACCACGTACCACGGAGGTTTTACCGCTACCGACTCACCCGCCTATCAACAACTCTTGCATGATGTGCAGGATCTGCATGTTGGTGGATTCATTGTCATCACGCACGGCTCGCCGCTTGGCATCGTAAAGAGCCAGGCATATCCGACGGCGGTGCTGGCAAACCAGTTACAGACCAAATCCAAGCTTCCCCTGCTGATCGGCGCGGATTTCGAGCGCGGAACGGCGATGCGCTACGACGAAGGCACGTCCTTTCCCACGGCCATGGCCGTGGCGGCGGGCGGCAATCCAAAAGATGCCTACACCATGGGAAAGATCACCGCATCGGAAGCACGCGCAACCGGCGTCCACTGGGTTTATGCCCCGGATTCAGACGTAAACAACAACCCGGCCAATCCCATCATTAATACGAGATCGTTCGGAGAAAATCCGCAGCGCGTCGGGGAGTTTGTGTCCGCGTTCGTAAAGGGCGTCGCGGACGGCAGTGCACTGGCCACGGCCAAGCATTTCCCGGGGCACGGCGACACTGCGGCGGATTCCCACATCGACCTGGCGGTGATTTCGGCGAGCCGCGAACGTTTGGAACACCTGGAGCTGGTGCCGTTTCGCGCGGCGATTGCGGCCGGAGCGGACACCGTCATGACCGGCCATCTCTCCGTTCCCGCGCTCGAGCCCGATCCGAACACGCCGGCGACGCTCTCGCCAAAAATTCTCGAGGGTCTCTTGCGGAAAGAACTCCGTTTCCAAGGGCTCATCGTTACCGACGCGATGGACATGGGAGGGATCACGGTACGGTATGCGCCGGGAGAAGCGGCGGTCCGTGCGGTGGTTGCAGGAGTGGATTGCTTGCTGATGCCGCCGGTTCCGGACGCGGCCTTTGAAGCACTCGAAGGCGCAGTGAAGTCGGGGCGGATTTCGAAGCGGCGGTTGGATGAATCGGTGCGGCGTATTTTGCAGGCGAAAGCGCGGCTGGGCCTGAACAAAAACCGGCTAGTGGATGTGAACGTGCTGAATCACAAATTCGGCAGCGTCGCCTGGCAGCAGCAAGCCCAGGAGATTTCCGATCGCGGCGTAACGTTGCTGCGAGACAAGCCCCATCGTCTGCCGCTCGACGGCACGAAGCCTTCGCGGGCGCTACTGCTCGCGTTTTATGCGGATCCGGAACCCTATCCCGGAGAAGATCTCGAGCGCGAACTGCGCTCGCGCTTTGATTCCCTGACCACGCTGCGGGCGGACACGCGCTTTGTCAATGCCAGCACTTTGAAGCTGCCTTCCCCGGACGCTTATGATGTCGCGATTGTCGCGTTCTTTGTGCGCGTGAGCGATCGTAAGGGAAATGTGGACGTGCCGCCGGAACAAGTCGGGCTCGCGGAACAAATCTACAAAACGGGCAAGCCCGTGATTACCGTGGCATTCGGGAGCCCGTACTTGATCGAAGGATTCCCGCAAGCGGAAACGTGGTTGGCGGCGTTTGGCATCAGCGATGTCGCGCAGATTTCCCTAGCGCGCGCGTTGTTTGGAGAAATTCCGGTGCGCGGGCATTTGCCGGTGACCGTGCCCGGAGTGAACTTGCAGGCAGGATTCGGGATCGCCGTGCCGGCAAATCCAATGGCCCTGCAGCCGATGGATGTACGCGAGGATGGGCAACTGCGGCCCGCGTACGAAGCGGTCGAGAGAGCAGTGAAGGACAAGGCGTTTCCGGGAGCAACGCTTGCGGTGGGATTCCGCGGAAAGGTGGCGGTTCACGCGTTTGGGAAACTGAGCTATGACGCAAAGTCACGGGCGGTCCTGCCGACGACGATGTACGACATTGCGTCACTGACAAAAGTCGTGGTGACCACAACGCTAGTGGCCAAACTAGCCGAAGGCGATTTCGCGGTGCCCCTGGACCTAGAGGCGAAGATCGAGCGGTATCTTCCCGAATGGGCAGGCGGGCCGCAACCGGAATGGCGGCATCGCGTGACGGTGCGGCATTTGTTGACGCACACTTCAGGGTTGCCGCCGTTCAAGGAATACTGGCGAAGTTCGCAAGGCAAGCAAGATACGCTGACCAAGATTTTTGCCGAGCCGCTCGAATATGAGCCGGGAAGCAAAGAAGTTTATTCAGACCTGGGAATTATTTTGATGGCGGAGATCATCGAGCGATTGACGGGAAGAAAGCTCGATGACTTGGCGAACAGTTTTGTTTTTTCGCCCCTAGGAATGAGGAACTCGATGTACAAACCGCCAAAAAAAATATGGCCGACGATTGCGCCGACGGAAATCGATAACCAGTACCGACACCGGCTCATGCAAGGCGAAGTGCACGACGAAAATGCTTATGCGATTGGCGGCGTGTCAGGGCACGCGGGAGTCTTCAGCACGGCGCCGGATCTCGCGGCGTTTTGCCAGATGCTGCTCAACGGTGGCGTTTACGCACATCAGAGGATTTTGCGGCGTGCGACCGTGACGCTATTCACCACGCCGCAACGGCTCTCGGGCGGGACGCGCACGCTGGGCTGGGCCGTGCCGACTCCGGGCGGGCTCGCCGGACATTATTTTTCAGAGCATAGTTTCGGACACACGGGCTTCACGGGAACTTCCATCTGGGTCGATCCCGACCAGCAACTGTTTGTGGTCTTTCTGACAAATCGCGTGCACCCGACACGCGAGAATCAAAAGATTCAACAAGTGCGGCGGGATGTGCACGACGCGGTGATGCAGGCGCTGGGACTCGCAACGACGGCAGCACATTGAAGTTAGAAGTTGGCTCCTCGAGGGCCCGAGGCGCGAAATATGGGGACGCTACTCGAAGACCTCAGACATTCCATAAGGCAGCTTGTCAACAGGCCGGGACTCACGCTGACGGCGTTAGTTTCACTGGTACTTGGTATTGGAGCCACAACGGCGGTGTTCAGCGTCATCTATGCGGCGCTGATCAACCCATATCCCTTCGTCGGGGCGGATCGGATTGTGCGGCTTACGATTCAAAGCAAGGCGGGCCAGGGAGACTGGGCCAATCTGAATGGGCCGCAAATCCAGCAAGTGCGGCAACTGGGCATTATCGAAAGCCTGCTGGCCATGGATTACCACCCGATGATCTTGACCGGCCACGAGCTTCCGGAGAACGTCAACGCGATCGGCCTGATCTCGAACGGCTTCACCGACTTGGGAGTCCCGCCAGTACTCGGGCGGGGACTCTTGCCCTCCGACGCGGTCGACGGGCAGGACCCGCAAGCGGTAACGGTGTTGTCGTACCAGTTCTGGCAGACTCACTTCCTCTCGGACCCGGATGTAGTGGGAAAGACAATCCAACTGGATCGCAAGAACTACTTGATTGTGGGAGTTGCCGCGCCACGATTCCGCTGGTACAGCGCCGATGTGTACCTGCCACTGAAACTCACGCAAGACCCAGGACGCATGTTCATCATCAATCTGCGCCTGCGGAAGGGGGTAACGCACGAACAGGCGGACGCGGCGCTCGAACCTTTGCTGGACCAATTCGCCAAAGAAATGCCCAACCACTTTCCCGAGCACTTCCGAGTGCGCGTGGAGGGATTGAACGAGTGGGTGGTGAGGAGCATCAGCGGAACATTGTATCTGCTGTTCGGCGGCGTCGCCCTGCTGCTGGCGATCGGGTGCGGGAACGTGTCCATTTTATTGCTGGCGCGGGGCACGGCCCGGCAGCCTGAGTTGGCGGTGCGCGCAGCCATCGGGGCGGGGCGCGGCCGCATCATGCGACAGCTGCTCACGGAGTCGCTGCTGCAGGCCGCGATCGGCGCAGGCCTGGGTGTGCTTGCATCGTACGGGATCTTGACGGGTATTCGGGTACTACTGCCTCCCTACGCGTTCGCCCCGGAAGTGGTGATCCGCATCAATATTCCGGTACTCCTCTTCAGCATTGGAGTGGGACTTGCAACCGGGGTTCTCTTTGGATTGTGGCCGGCGTTGCAACTGTCGCGAACCCCTGCAGGGCAACTCATGGGGTCGAACGTGCGCCGTTTCACCGGAAGCGTCGCCGGACGCAGAGCGAACGGCGTGCTGATCGCTGGTCAGGTTGCGCTGACGCTGTTGTTGCTGGCGGGAGCGGGGGCAGCGATGGAGGCTTTTGTCGGGCTGATGCATAGGCCGCTGGGGTACGATCCGCATAACGTGATGTCCGTAGGAATACCGCTTCACGACGGCGCCTTCACGACATGGGCCTCGCGAGCCGCCTATTTCGAGCAACTGCGGGCGAAGGTAGCCGAGACGCCCGGAGTCACCATGGCGGCGATTTCAAGCAATGCCACCCCTCCGCGGAACGGATGGAATTCGCGTTTTGAGATTCTAGGCAAACCCGCAGCGGAAGAACAGTTGGGGTCCATCAATCTGGTGAGCCCGGGCTATTTCGCAGAGTTGCGCATTGCGCTTCTCGAAGGGCGCATATGGACCGATACGGAAAACCATGACGGGGCCCACCTCGCGGTCATCAACCGAACCTTGGCGCGGCGTTATTTTCCGCAGGGCGATGCCGTCGGACACTCCCTGAAGTTGCCGGGAATTGAAGACAATCCCCCGACGATCCTCTCTGCGCAGAAGATAGCCGACGCGTGGCTAGCGATTGTCGGCGTGGTGGAAGATGCGCGGAACGCCGGGCTTAGGGACCCCAGCAGGCCCGCGGTCTATGTACCCTATACGCTCAGCATGAGTCGCGGAATGCAGATTCTGGTGAGATCCGAGGTGCCGCCGCTAACACTGTTGCACGCGGTACAGGAACAGCTAGCCCGGGTCAACCCGGAGCAGCAGACCTACAGCATCGTCAGGGACCTCGAAACCTGGATCACGGATGCGCCGGAATGGCAGCAGGAGCATCTGGCGGCATGGATTTTTGGGATTCTGGCATGGCTCGGACTCGCTTTGGCTGCGCTGGGATTGTATAGCGTAGTGTCCTACGTCGTGGCGCAACGCACCAACGAGTTTGGAATTCGCATGGCGCTCGGGGCACAGCCCGGGCAGGTCATGAGGATGGTATTTGCGTCGACGGTCGTAAGCGTCGGAAGCGGGATTGCGGCTGGACTTGCGCTTACGTTGGCGATGAACAGGGTTGTCGAGAGTCGGGCGGGTGGAAACGTGCGGGACCCGATGATTCTGGTCGGGGGAACGTTCTTATTGAGCCTTGCGGCCATGATTGCTTGCGCCATACCAGCGCGGCACGCTGCTAGAGTGGACCCGATGGTAGCGTTAAGGTTCGAGTGAAGCGGGTGAAGCAAGATGAGTTCAACCGGCAAGCCGTAGAAAGCCGGAAGTGTTTCGACAGGTCAATTAGTTTGGCGTTTTCGTCGTGTTCTCGTTAAGAAGTGTTTGGATTTCGCGCTCGAAGGCTGCTTTGTCGACCATGCCGGGATGCACGTCGGCGATCTTGCCGTGGCGATCGATGAGCAAGGTTATCGGCATTCCCTTGTCAACGCCGAATTGCTTTGCGGATTCGAAGGTTCCCATGACGATGCGGTAATTGATCTTGTGCTCGCGCAGGTAGGGCGTGACCGATTTCCAACCGTCGTCGAGCGAGGCCCCGACAACGGTCAAGCCGGTCTTCTTGTATTTGTTCTGAAACTCCATGAACCAGGGGATTTCTTCCTTGCAGCCTTCGCACCAGGTGGCCCAAAAATCGAGTAAGACAACGCGGCCTTTGTACGCGGAGAGATCGACCGACGCGCCGTTCGAATCACTGAGAGCGACCTCGGGAAGGGGCTTTCGGGATGCGGCAGGCGTGAGATCCGCCGGAGCGCTGGTGGTTAGGGCCAAGGATGTGGCCAGCAAAGTGATCAGCGCAACGATGTGACGCAGCATGTGCAAGAACCTCCTACTTGTCCGTCCAATTGAAATCATGTTCGTGACAACCTTTTCTCAAGGCCAATCTAATCTCTCGAACGATGACACCGCCGAGAACAATCGCCAGCTGATTGATGAGCTGCATGATCGGGAATGGCCACGAATAAGCGAACCGGGACCAATGCCCGGAAGCGTCGAAAAAAAGCAGGCCAATCGACGCACCACCGAGGAAGCTGAGCGCCGTCGTGGCAATCACCTCCCTTTGCCTGGCAAAGGCTGCGACCAAGCAACCCAAGAGGATCGACTGGATGTCGCCGGCGATGGGAAAACCGTAGGTCAGAAACGAGATATAGAAATCATAGTGGAGGTTGGAGTACGGCCGCTGGGTGCGCAAAATCGCAACAATCACGCCCTCAGGGAGCCCGGTGCTGAACCACTGCAGAAGGAAACCCGCGAGCACAAGACCAGCGAGCGGCCAGGGCGCATTACGGACCCCGGCGCCGGCAAGTTGCGCAATGGTTTTCAAGCTCTGACGCCAATACCACCGGCGGGCGGAGGCAGCTGCCGATTTCGAGGCGATGTCAGAAAATTCTTCCTCGAGATCACCAAGTATCGATTCCGCCTGGTCAGCGGAACCGAATAGAGAGACAAGCCAAGCGGCAATCGAGGGTGGCCGAGTATGCGGAGCCGGCCGTCTCATAAACGGCTCCCGAGCAGGTCGAGTCCCTCGGCGAGACTCCGGATTGCGCGGTGCGTGCGATGGATTGCCGAGACTCCTGGCGCGGTGACGCGGAAGAATCGTTTCGACCTCCCGCCCCGTTCCGGCGTGGGATCCCCAGGGCGAGACTGCACGTAGCCTTTTGCTTCCAGCCGATCGAGAGTGGCATAGATGGCGCCGATCGAAACTTCTCGCTTCGTGCGAACCTCGATCTCGCGGCGAACGGTGACGCCGTAGGCTTGGTCATCCAGACGCAGAACCGCGAGAAGCACGATGTGTTCGAATTCGCCAAGATAGTCGCGGTTGGACATTACCTCTACAATATAGAGGAAATTGACCTGCGTCAAGCACGGAAGACCAGGAAGACTCTGGTTGAGTCCGGGCCGCAAATCGATAGAGCCATTCTTGTCGATGGCGTGAGAAAGGGGAGGAGTCAATCATCTGCTTGTTAGCTGGAGCGAATTTACGGACCTCAGTGGCGTGAGGGGCCGGGGTGCTTTTGGGCCAAAAAGTCGAAAGAAAAGCGTCTCTATTCGACGATCCTTTGCTGAAGATGCAAGGCTGCTTGGGAAAGATCGGAGGGGCGGCCGAGGTCGCGCCAGTAGTATTCGTCGGCGCGGAAGGCGAGGATTTTCTGGCCCTCGGCGGCGAGACGGAGATAGACATCAATGATGGAGAAGGCGCCTTCCTCGTTGAGCATGTCGAGGAGGCGCGGGGAAATGACGTGAATGCCCGAGAAGGCAAGAGGAAGTGGCGGTTGGCGAATGGCGAGGGGCGGGTGGGAAGACAAAGCAGATGCCTCCATGTGCTCGGGATGACACTCCAGTGGCACGGCCGGTGCTGCTTGATCGTTTTTCGCTTGGGCTAACGCGGCGTCAGAATCCCCCGCTCGGTCCGGGATGAAGGTGTCCTGACCCGAGCTGCAGCGACCGACAAGTTGGTTTTTGTCGTCGAAGAGGAGGAGGCGGGAGGAGGCGCGGGACTGGACGGCGAGAGTGGCGAGGGCGCCGTGCTCGTTGTGGAATTGCCGCATACGGCGAAAGTCGATGGTGCTGATGACGTCGACATTGTGAAGGAGAAAGGGGTCGTCAGGACTGCCGGAAGGGGGCGCTTTCTGATCGCTCTTGGATCGCGTTGCCGCTCCAGCATCACTCCCTTCGCTTGGGATGACACTCCTGGTCCTGATTCCTTGAGCCTGGGAAGCCGTGGCCTGACGAAAATCTTCGAGGAAGAACCAGGCCGCTTTTTTGAGGCCGCCGCCGGTGTCGAGCAGCCGATCGTCTTCGCGAGAAATCTCGATGCGCATGCCAAAGTTGTTGTGGGATTTCAGGTAGTCGACGACCATATCCGCGAAATGATGGACGTTGGTGATGACTTCGTTGATCCCGAAGGCGCGGAGGCGCATGAGGGCGATTTCAAGAAGGGTGCGGCCGGCGACTTCCACGAGGGCCTTCGGGCGTGAGTCGGTGAGCGGGCGGAGGCGCGTGCCCAGGCCGGCGGCGAGGATCATGGCTTTCACGGAAGAACCTGTGGCGAGTGGCCAGTGACGCGTGGCGAGAAAAAAGAAGAAGTGACCGTCATTCAGCGAGATTTCCTACCACCGCGTGCAACAAGCCTAGTTTTTCGAGTTCGAGGTGGCGCACGACGACTTCGACGCCGTTTCGGCCGCGCAGATGCTTCGCGAGTTGTTCGGCGAGATAGACGGAGCGGTGTTGCCCGCCGGTGCAACCAAACGACACCATTAAGTTTTTGAAGCCGCGCTCGTGATAGTTCTCGACGGTCGCATCGATCAGGCTAAACACGCTGGCAAGGAACTGATGCACGCTCTCCTGTTGATGCAGATAGTTTATGACCGGCGTGTCCCTGCCCGTGAGCGACTTGAAGCGTTCTTCCCTCCCCGGATTCGGGAGGCCACGGCCATCGAAGACAAAACCGCCGCCGTTGCCGGTTTCGTCCTTGGGCACTTCGTGGTGAAAGGAAAAACTGAAAACGCGGACGACCAAATTGTCGGCTTCGGAAGAAATGCTTTTGAGTTTCTCCGAAGCGAGCATGTTCCGGAACGCGCCGAGCAGCGTGGGCAGCTCGACGGGCAATTGAACATTGTGGACCAGCCAGCGAATGTTTTTCAGGGCGTAAGGCACGCTTTGCAGGAAATGCGCTCGGCGTTCGAAAAAACCGCGGTATCCGTACGCACCCAGCGCCTGCATGATGCGGACGTAAACGTAGGCGTAAAAGTGGTGCAGAAAAGCTTCGCGGTCGACGGGGATGTAGTTGGCGAGCGCGCGAAGATAATCATAGAGAAGGTGGTCACGGAGTTCGGGCGGGAGGTCGGCCTTGGCGTCGAAGAGCAGCGAAGCGAGGTCGTATTGCAGGGCGCCTGTACGGCCGCCCTGGTAGTCGACGAAATAAGGCTGGCCGTCGCACAGCATGATGTTGCGCGACTGAAAGTCACGGTAGAGGAAATAGTCGCGCGGGGCGCCGAGAAGTAAATCGGTGAGACGGTTGAAGTCGCTTTCGAGCGCATGCTCGTTAAAAGGAATGCCCGCAAGGCGCAGAAAATAGTACTTGAAGTAGTTCAGGTCCCAGGCGATGGATTGGCGATCGAAGCTCGCGGCGGGATAACAGACGCTGTAGTCCAAATCGCTGGCGGCTTCGATTTGGAAGCGCGGGAGGATAGCAACGACTTTGCGGTAGGCTTCCACCACGGCGGGAGCGATGTTCTCACCGGTGCGATTCTTGGAGAGAAATTCGAACAGGGTGGTGTCGCCAAGGTCTTGTTCAAGATAAGCGCCGTGGTCGAGATCCTCGGCGTAGATTTCCGGAACCGGCAGGCCGTGCCGGCGAAAATGCTTGGAGAATGCGAGGAAGGCGACATTTTCTTCGCGGCCGCCGTAAAGAATGCCAACCGCGGTGATGCGGTCGTTGGCCAGGCGGATGATTTTGCGGCCGGAGCCGCCGAATTCACCCTGCAACGGCTGAACCCGCGTGGGCGAGGCGTGGAAATGCTGCTCGAAGAGGCTTTTAAGAACATCCAGGGACATAGGTTCCCTTCCATCCGTTCGGGAGAGATGGATCCGGCCGGCCGGCCTCTAGCATAGCCCATTCTGACATCGGAAGCCTGTGCGGTGTCCGTGGTTGTGCCTAGAAGTACAGATTGGCAGTTCGCGCCGAGTATTTTCTGACGGCTCGTTATAATGTAGCCATGCCCAAGCCCTTCGGAACTTCTTTTTCCAGAGAATCTCGACGGACCGAACAGAGAAACAAAGCTTCACAAAACCTTGACCGCATGACCGCGCGGGAAATTGTCACGCTGATGAACCGCGAAGACCGCAGGGTGGCGTTCGCGGTGGAACGGGAGATTCCTGCGATTGCCCGGGCGGTTGACGCAATCGTGGCGGGGATTCGCAACGGCGGGCGGCTGATCTATGTGGGCGCGGGCTCGAGCGGGCGCATGGCAGTGCTGGATGCGGCGGAGTGTCAGCCGACGTTTGGGACCCCACCGAAGCTGGTGCAGGCGCTCATAGCGGGCGGAGGACGAGCGATTACGCGGGCCGTGGAAGGGGCGGAGGATGATGTGCGGCGCGCCGAGGGCGAGTTGCGCACGCGAAAACTGACGCGCAATGACGTGGTTGTCGGAGTGACGGCGAGCGGGACGACGCCCTACGTACTAGCGGCGTTGCGATTCGCGCGTGGGCGCGGGGCGACCACGGTAGCGATCACTTCGAACCGGAAAATGCCCGTGGCGCGGCTGGCGAAAATCGTAATCGCAGCGGAGGTGGGGCCCGAGGTGCTGACCGGTTCGACACGGATGAAGGCCGGGACGGCGCAAAAAATGGTACTCAACATGCTGAGTACCGCGACGATGGCGCGGCTTGGACATGTTTATGAAAACCTGATGATTGATGTAGTACAGACCAATGAAAAGGTTGCGAAGCGGGCGTTGCGGATTTTGGCCGAGGCGAGCGGAAGAAATGTGTCTGCGGCAGAACACGCTCTGCGGGCGGCGGGACACCATATGCGCGTCGCGCTGGTGATGCTGAAGCTGGGGGTTGCGGCAAAGGAGGCACAGAAGAGATTGCAAACGGCGGGGCAGAATCTGCGGGTTGCCCTTGGTGAGATGAGCGAAGTGGCCGGTGGCGTGCGGCGAGTGGAGAGAAAAAAACGCGGAACGAAAAATGGATAAGTTTCTGATCAAAGGCGGAAAGGCATTGCGGGGAAGCGTGGCCGTAAGCGGGGCGAAGAACTCTGCGCTGCCGGTGATGGCCGCGGCACTGCTGACTTCGGACAAAGTGGTGGTGCGAAATGTTCCGAGGGTGCGCGACCTGGTCACCATGAGCAAACTGCTGGCGTTCATGGATGCGAAGGTGACGGTCGCAGCAGTGCCGGCGAGCGTTTACGAAATCGCGGCACCCAAGCTGAATCATGCCGAGGCGCCGTACGAGCTGGTAAAGACCATGCGCGCGTCGATTTTGACGCTGGGGCCGCTCATGGCGCGCGTGGGGGTGGCGCGCGTTTCCCTGCCGGGCGGATGCGCGATCGGGGCGCGGCCCGTGGATTTGCACTTGAAGGCGCTGGAGCAGATGGGCGCGGAGATCGCCACGTCGCACGGCTACATCGAAGCGAAGGTCCATGGAAACAGTTCAAGCGGACGGCGGTTGCGGGGCGCGCACATCGTGTTTGAGAAAATTACTGTGACAGGCACGGAAAATATCTTGATGGCGGCGGCGCTGGCGGAAGGCGAGACCGTGCTGGAAAACGCAGCACGGGAGCCGGAAGTGACGGACTTGATCGCGATGCTGCGGAGGATGGGGGCCGAGATTTGCGGAGACGGGACGTCGACACTGCGGATCCGCGGCGTGAAAGAGCTGCACGGCACGGAGCATACGGTAATTCCAGACCGTATCGAGGCAGGAACATTTCTTGTGGCGGGCGCGATTACGGGCGGCGATTTGACGATCAAGAACTGCCTGGCGGGGCATTTGGGCGCGGTAATTGCGAAGCTGCAGCAAACCGGAGTGCGGATCGACACCGTCGATGCCACGACGATTCACGTGCGGGGCGCTCGGAAACTGGTGGGCGCGGACGTTAACACCGAGGAGTATCCGGGATTCGCGACGGACATGCAGGCGCAGTATATGGCGTTGGCCACACAGGCGGAAGGCACATCCGTGATCACCGAAACCATTTTTGAGAACCGCTATCTTCATGCCAGCGAGATGGCGCGCATGGGCGGCAATATCTCGGTCGAAGGAAGGCGCGCGGTGGTGCGCGGTCCGGCGCAACTGTCGGGCACGACGGTGCAGGCTTCGGACTTGCGCGCAAGTGCGGGGCTGGTGCTGGCGGGCTTGGTGGCCAGCGGCGAGACGCTTATTGATCGCGTGTATCACATCGACCGCGGGTATGAAGGGATCGTCGAAAAGCTGCGCGCTGTTGGGGCTGATATCGAGCGCGTTCATGCCCCCGGCGCATGACACAGCGGCAAATGCCCTGTTGACACCAGGAAGGTCTTATCGGTATTTTGCGCTCCGGGAAGGGAGAGTTCGATGGAGCAACGGCGGCAGAATGTTTCAAGAAGGGATGCGTTGAAGTTGTTAAGCGCGGCGGGCGGTTTGACGATTGTAAAGTGGTCTCGATCTACCTTTGCCGAGCAGCTGCCGGTCAACCAAGAGATCGAGCCGTTTACGGGGCCAGGGCCGAATCCGCATTGGAATTCGGTTGGGCCCTACGTAGGCGAACCGCAGAAGGCGCCGCTGATTGGGTTGACGGACCGGCCGGTGCAACTCGAAACGCCTAGAAGCTACTTCCGGAGCGTGTTCACGCCAAACGACGCGTTTTACGTGCGCTGGCATTTGCCGGACATTCCCAATCGTGTTGATCTGGCGGAGTGGGGGCTGAAAATCGAAGGCAATGTCAACAAACCGCTCACGCTGAGCTTCAGCGAACTCACGGAAAAATTCAAGCCTGTCTCGGTGACTGCGGTGAATCAGTGCTCGGGGAACTCGCGAAGCCGGTTCCAGCCGCGTGTAGCGGGCGGGCAATGGGGCAATGGAGCGATGGGCAATGCGCTGTGGACCGGCGTTCGGCTGCGCGAACTGCTGGATGCCGCGGGGGTCAAACAGGGATCGGTTCAAGTGCAGTTTCAGGGACTCGAGACAGGCCCGGGACCGCAAGGCTCCGGCTCGAACGTTTTCCTGAAATCGCTGGAACTTTCCGATTCTGCTTTGGACGAAGCGGTTGTGGCATACCTTATGAACGGTGAACCGCTTCCGATGTTGAATGGATTTCCTCTGCGGCTGGTGGTGCCCGGGTATTTCGCCACCTATTGGATGAAGTGCTTGACCTGGATTCGCGTTCTTGCTACGCCGGATGAAAACTTCTGGATGAAGACGGCGTATCGCGTTCCAGACACACTGCGCGGAAACACGACGCCGGAGGAGATGAAAGCGGGTGGCGTGAAGACAATTGCGATCTCGAGAATGCCGGTGCGATCCTTTCTGATTTCGCCCGATGGGAGCTCCAAAATCCCAGCGGGGATGAACGTCACGCTGCGGGGAATTGCCTTCAGCGGCTACGGGAAGATCGTGAAAGTAGAAGTCTCTGAGGACGGGACGAAAACGTGGAGAGAGGCCCGGCTTGGCGAGGATCACGGAGCTTATTCGTTTCGAACCTGGGAGGCACAATGGACGCCGAAAATACCGCGGAGTTACACGCTGGCGGTGCGCGCTACGGATGAAAAAGGCAAAGTGCAGCCCGATGAGCCCGTCTGGAACCCTGGTGGATATTTGTGGAACAAGATTGAAAAGCAAGAAATTGTGGTGGGAAAGGTGAGTGGAGGAGAGTCGCGATGAGAAAAAGGTTGAGCGTGTTGGTTCCGGGGGCGGGCCTGCTATTGATCGCGGCGGGGACGGCCGTATTCGCCCAATTCCAGAGCGGCTCTTATGGCTCGACCAAAACAAACAGCCTAGCGCAGACCATTTCCCCACAACTCTCGCAAGACGGCAATTTTTCCGTGGCTTCTTTCCCTTCCTTTGCCACCGAATTGGCGGAAGGAGAAGGGCGAGCGGAAACGCAAAGCTTTTGCGCGATGTGCCACAGCACGCGGTACATCACCATGCAGCCACCATTGCCGGCGCCGACCTGGGACGCGGAAGTCAACAAGATGATCAAGACTTTTGGCGCGCCGATCCCGGATGCCGCCGCAAAAAAAATCATTTCCTATCTTCAGGATCATTACACGCCGGAAAACCGGAAACACTAGGGCGCAGCACGCTGCGCCCCATTGCTCTCTGCTTGCCGTTTGGTTTCTATTGATTGTGGCTACTCGCGGCTGCCGGAATTGCCGCCGGAGCCGCCTTCGCCGCCGGACGGGCCCGGGTTGTGACCACCAGCTGCCGCCTTCTGTTGCTTCTCGCGCGCTTCCTTGAGCAGCGCCTTTCGCGAGAGGCGAATCTTGTTGCCCTCGATGGAAAGCACCTTTACCAGGACCTGGTCTCCCAGTTTCAGTTCGTCGCGAACATCGCGGATGCGATGCTCGGAGATTTCGCTGATGTGCAATAAGCCGTCGGTGCCGGGGAACAGTTCGACGAAAGCGCCAAACTCGGCGAGGCGGACGACTTTGCCGAGATAGGTCTTGGCGACTTCCGCGCTGGCCGTCACTTCCCGGACCATGGCGAGCGCGGCGTCGCCTGAAGCTCCGCTGGTCGAGAAGATGTGCACGGTGCCGTCTTCGAGGACGTCGATCTTGACACCAGTCTGTTCGGTGATGGACTTGATTTTCTTTCCGCCTGGACCGATGAGGTCGCGGATCTTGTCTGTAGGAATACTGAGTTTGTAGAGGCGCGGCGCATAAGCAGAAATCTGCGTGCGTGCCGTATTGAGCGTTTGCTCCATCGTATCGAGAATCTGAAGGCGCGCTTTTTTCGCCTGGGCCAGAGCTTCGCGCATCATATTGATGCTGATGCCCAGGACTTTGATGTCCATTTGCAGCGCCGTGATGCCGTTGCGCGTGCCGGCCACTTTGAAGTCCATGTCGCCGTAATGATCCTCGGCGCCCGCGATGTCCGTAAGGATGGAGTATTTTCCCTTGTCGCCGACGACCAGACCCATGGCGATGCCCGCACAAGAAGACTTGATGGGCACGCCAGCGTCCATCAGGGCGAGCGAACCGCCGCAGACCGTGGCCATCGAAGAAGAACCGTTAGATTCCAGAATGTCGGAAACCAGGCGCATGGCGTAGGGAAAGTCCGCCTCGGGCGGAAGCAAGTTCAAAAGCGCGCGCTCGGCCAGAGCGCCGTGGCCGATTTCGCGGCGACCGGGACCGCGCAGGAACTTGACCTCGCCCACGCTGAATGGCGGGAAGTTGTAGTGCAGCATAAAGCGTTTGAACTGGTCTTGCTCGAAGAGCAGGTCGAGGCGCTGCATGTCCTCCTTGGTGCCCAGCGTGAGCGTGGCGAGCGCCTGCGTCTCGCCTCGTGTAAAGAGCGCGGAGCCATGAACGCGCGGGAGCAAGCCGACCTCGCAAGTGATCTGGCGAATCTGGTCGAAGGCGCGGCCATCGGGACGCCGGCGGGCATTCAGGACGTCGTCGCGGAAAATATTTTCGCGCAAGCGTTCAAAGGCGCGCTTGGTAAGCGTGCGCTTCTCGTCCATCTCCTTCTGAGGCTCCTCGGGAATGGTGGCGAGGATTTCCTCCTTCAGGGCATCGACCAGGTGATAGCTTTCCTTCTTTGGATGCTTTTGGGTATTGAGCGCATCGTGCAGCCGTTCGCCGTATTTCTTTTGCAGATCCTTGTAGATGCCTTCGTCGAAGGGCAGCGGCTCGACGGCCACTTTCTTGGGCTTGAGCTGGCCGTGAAGCTCCTGAATAGCCGCGACGATTTTTTTGATTTGCGCGTGGCCGAATTCGAGAGCATCGGCAACCGTTTCCTCGGAAACCTCCAGCGCGCCGGATTCCACCATGACGATGGCTTCTTCCGTGCCGGCGATGATGATGTTCAGCAGGCTCTTCTTTTGCTGGGCGACGGTGGGGTTGGCAACGAGCTGCCCGTCGAGCAAGCCGACACGGACACAGGCAATGGGTTTCCCGAACGGCAAGTCGGAAGCATAGCAGGCGGCTGAAGCACCGGTGACGGCGATAACATCGGGGTCATTGTCGCTATCGGCGGATAGCACCAGGCTGACAATCTGGGTTTCGTTGCGCCAGGCTTCCGGAAACAACGGGCGGAGCGGCCGGTCAATCAACCGGGAAGTCAAAATCTCTTTTTCCGAGGGGCGTCCTTCGCGCTTAAAGAAGCCGCCAGGGATTTTCCCGGCGGAATAGGTATTTTCGCGGTAGTCGACGGTGAGCGGAAGGAAGTCTCGCTCGTTGGCTTCGGAAGCCATACAGGCGGTGGTGAGCACCACGGTATCGCCATAGCGCGCCACAATGGCGCCATTGGCCTGTTTTGCCATTTTTCCAGTTTCGAGGATCAGCGGACGCCCGCCAACCTCCACGGTAACCTGATGAGGTGCGTGTGAATTTTCAGACATGAAACATTTTTCCTTTGGCCCCGGCCCGGCCGGGGTGATTGGAGGCCACTCGCATGGCGAAGGGCCGTTTACAACAGGCTGCCCATTTTGCGGACAACTTCGAGGAAGAAAAGAAGGAAGAGTTGTTCGAGAAAAAACCGGGACGAGCTACACCACGAGATATTGCGGCACTACTTCTGCCGGACGCCTGAGGACAGACTCCGCGTGGAATTTGTCACTTCGTGAGAACGCAATGGATATCGCCCTGACTTCAAACCCAAAGCAGCGCGATTACTTGCGCAGGCTAAGACGGTCAACAATCTCGCGGTACCGATCCGGATCACGGCGGTTGAGATAGTCCAGCAGCCGGCGGCGCTTATTGACCATCATGATCAATCCGCGGCGGGATGCATGGTCTTTCACGTGGGACTTGAGATGCGTGGTCAGGTAGTTGATCCTCTCGCTCAAAAGGGCGATCTGCACTTCGGGCGAGCCAGTATCTTTCACATGGGTCCGGAATTGCTCGATCAACACTGATTTTGTCGCGCTCAAGTGCCCTCTCCGTTATCCCCTGAAATGTTCCTCTTCTTCTTCGACCTCTTCAGGCTAACACAATTTTCTTCCGCCTGTAAAGGGAAGTCCGTTACAAACAAGCAGAAGAACTTTTCCCTGCCGCCGAGCTGGCGCTCCCGTGGTTGCCCATGAAAACAAAGGAGATGCTCGGTCAGCCTTGGGCCAGATCCTTGCTCTGTTCTGGCCAGTTTCTCGATCTGCGGGGCCTTTTTCGCAAGCGAGACACAGAGCATCGAATTCGCGTCCGTGTTCTCCACCTGCTCCTTGAGTTCGTAGACCGTTCCGTACAGCCTCGAAACATCCTCGCGAAGCCCTTTCTCCCCTGTCGAGGGATACGCTGGTGAGAGCGAAAAGTACGCGGCCAGGTGACGCGAATAACCCCTAACCAACGCCCGGGCCGGCGTCGACGATGACGGACCCGACCTTTTCCGGCCTTTTTCGCAGAGACGGAAGGGGCGAAACAAAATTCCCCGGGCTGCGTCTTTTAAAGAGCGCCGGCAATTGCAGTTGCGCTTGCGGGGCAAATTCGCTTCAATGTTTGGGGCAAGCTTCTGAGGAGGGAACACCATGAAGAGAACCGTTGCATTTCTGGCCGTGGGATGTTTGACCGTGGGGATGATGGCCCTGCTGGGTTCGGCGCAGATGGACAAAAGCAAGAGACCTAGTCCGCCGGCGAAGGCCACCTGCGACCTGGGCGGCGGCAAAACCATCACGACCGACTACTCCAGCCCGCGCCTGAAAGGGCGCAAGATGATTGGCGGTGTCGAACCGTATGGCAAGGTATGGCGCAACGGCGCAAACGAAGCCACCACGTTTGTCACAACGACGGACGTAATGGTCGGCGGGACGCACGTGCCAGCAGGCAGTTACACCCTGTTTGTCGTTCCAAACCCAGACAAGTGGACGCTCATCATCAACAAGAAGACCGGCGAATGGGGCATCCCCTACGAATATGAGAGCGACGAACTGGCCCGCGTGGATATGAAGCTCTCTACCCTGCCGTCACCTGTTGAAAATTTCACGATTGCTTATGACAAAACCGCGACGGGCTGCACGCTGCGCGAGGAGTGGGACACCACCCGGGCGACGGTCGACATCTCGAAGATGTAAATCTCTGCTGGCTTTGCATCCTGAAAGTGCGGCTTGCGATTTGCGTGCCGCGCCCGTTTGCTGTTGTCGCAAACCAAAGGAAGCAAAAAATCTAGATTCGCTTCGGCAAGCGAGCCATGCCGCGGTCCACAAGCATCACGGCGCTGACGACCATGGCAGCCGAGAGGAGCACGTTGAGCGTGACCGCCTCACCGGCCAGCAACCAGCCCAGCAGCACCGCCACTATGGGATTGATGTAGGTGTGGGTCGCAACCAGAGTCGGAGGGTAATGTTCCATGAGCCAGTTGTAGGCGGTGAAGGCCACGACCGAGCCGAAAACGACGAGATAACCCAGGGCAAGCCAGGAGCGCAGCGAGACCGAGGCAAAAGAAAATCCACGGTATTCGCCGGCGATTGTGCCCACGAGGAGCAATTGTACAGAGCCAGCCAGGAGAGAAAGCGCGGACAAGAGCAGCGGGTGCCCCGATAAATGCGACCGCCGCGAATAGACCACGCCTGCTGACCAGGAAAGCGCGCTCATGACCACCGCAAGCGAGCTGACAAACAGGCCGGGCACCGATGTCAGCGCGCTTTTTCCTATCAGGAGGGCCACGCCGCCAAGTCCCAACAGGATTCCCGCCAGTAAACGGGAGTTCCAATGCCATTGCTTTGCCGCAGCGGCTGAGAGCAAGAAGACCCAAATCGGCTCGCTGGCAATCAGCAGAGAGGCCAGGCCGGAGGGAACCTTCTGCTCGGCCCAGTGCAACGAACCGTGGCCGATGAGAAAGAAGAAAACGCCAATGACGATACTCGCGCGGATTTGCGCCCAGGTGGGGCGGAGGCGTTCCGCCCGGCACCAGAGGAGAAGAATAGACCCCGCGGCGAGGTGGCGCATTCCGGCCGTGTAGAGCGGTGGGATGGTTTCAACCGCATAGCGAATAGCCAGATACGTAGAGCCCCAAATCAAGTAAATGGCGAGAAAGCCAAGGACCACGGTGAAGCGGTGCGGTTGCGCAAGAGTTCGCGGAAAAACACCGGAGCAAGCCTTTTCAACAATGAGGGGAGCCTGGTCCGTCGCCATTGGTGAACTGTAGAAGAGTGGGGCTGCGGTTCCAGCGCCAAAATGGCGTCAACTACTCGCGGACCAGCGCCAGGAACTCATCGCGTGTCTGCTTATTATGCCGGAAGGCGCCGAGCATCGAGCTGGTCACCGCCTGGCCGCACTGTTTTTCTACGCCGCGCATCTGCATGCACAGGTGGCGCGCCTCGATGATGACGCCGACGCCCTGCGGAGCAATTTTTTCCTGAATTGCCTGTGCAACCTGGTTGGTCAAGCGCTCCTGAATCTGCAGGCGCCGGGCGAACATGTTCACCAGGCGCGCGATCTTGCTGAGACCGAGCACTTGCTTGTCCGGTAGGTAAGCAACGTGCGCTTTGCCGAAAAACGGCAGAAGATGATGCTCGCAGAGGCTGAAAAACTCGATGTCCTTGACGATGACCATCTCGTCGTAGGCCACGCTAAACGTCGCGCCGTTGAGCACGTGATCGATGTTTTGGTGATACCCGCTCGTGAGGAACTTAAACGCCTTCTCGAAACGTTCCGGCGTTTTGCGCAGCCCTTCGCGATTGGGGTCTTCGCCAATGATTTTGATCATCTCGCGGACGTGACAAGCGACGGTGTTCGCGTCGAGCGATTTGCGGTCGTTGCTATCATTCAGCAGGATTTCTTCGGTCGGCTTACTCACAAGCGGTCTCCCTCCGTGTTTCCTGCGTATTCGAAGCTGTTATTGCCTGTTTCTTGGATGCGCACGAGCTCGAGTTGGGCATGCGGAAAATGCTTCAAGCGATGAAAGATTTCGATACACAGATTTTCCGTCGTGGGGACTTTGTGGCGAAACGCCGCCACATCCTCGTTGAGCGAGCGATGATCGAATTCTTCGAGGACATGGCGTTCGACAAAGGCGTCCAAATCCGCGAGATTGGCGATCATCCCCGTAGCAGGATCAATTCTCCCGGAAAGGCTCACTTCCAGGACATAGTTGTGGCCGTGCCCGTATGGATTGTTGCACTTCCCGAAAACGCGGTAATTCTCTTCCTCGGTCAAACGCTGGCTGTGGAGCCGATGCGAGGCAACAAAGCGGTACCGGCGGCCGAGTTCGACACGGAGCGCGTCTCCATTCACTTTAGCATCCTGCGTCCGGCCGCTCAATTCCCCGCCCCGCTCGCACCGTTTCGATAGCAATCGGCGAAAAGATCCGGCGATTCGTAGAGCCGGACGCGGTGCAACTTGCCTTGCGTAATCCGCGGCTCCAGCAGTTGCCAGATAACCCGCGCGATGTTTTCGCACGTGGGGATCTGGCCCGCCAACTCCGGAACTTCGTAATTCAGGTGCCGATGATCCATGCGCTTCATGACTTCGCTCTCCAGGATTTCCTTCAATTCCTTTAGGTCCAGGACCATGCCGGTCACCGGGTCCGGTTCCCCGGCCACGGTGACTTCCAGCGTGTAGTTGTGTCCGTGGCCGTGGGGGTTGTTGCACTTCCCAAAGATTCGACGGTTCTCCTCGGCCGAAAGATTCGGGTTGTGATAGAAATGCGAGGCCGAAAACTCGATTTTTCGCGTCAGAAGCACCATAGCTAGCCAACACAAGCTATTTTACCGATTCCGGGGCCTCGATGGAGTATTCTCTGCCCTTCCAGGAGATTCTTCCCTTCACATGACTCCGGTAGGAGGCCCAGAGCACAGCGGGGTACAGAAAAGCCGCGGGAACGTAATAAAAGATGAAGGAAAAAGGGTATCGGTTACGCGCCAGATCGAGACCATAGATGGTCTGCCGGGCTATCAACAGCAGAATGCCAAGGAACAATAAGAGGGGAAACTTCATGCCGAACAGAATCAACAGGATAGGAATCCAAGGAAGCGTGGATTCCATCTCACGGAAGGCCGCCCACGGTGTTCCCCCCATCAAGCGATAGAGGTTCTTTTTCCAGCCCTCCCACATCGCTTCGAACGACCTGTACATTCGAGTGCGAACCAGGCCTTTGCCTGAGCCGAACCAAATGCGATGGCCCGCCCGCTTCACCCTGAGGGCGATGGCCACGTCTTCCAGCACTTCCCCGGCAACGCCTTGATGGCCACCCATCGCATCGTAGACATCACGACGGATCAAGAGAAACTGCCCGTTTGCCGCCGCAATCGGTGAGACCGGATCGTTCACGCGGTTATAGGAGAATTTCCTTGCGAGCCGGAGATAAATAAACGGGATCAGCGCTTTTTCGTACCAGTTGCGGCTAATCTGCTCGGGTGAAAACGATACCAGCGCAGCCTGCTGTTCCTGAGCAATTTGCAATGCGCGCGCCACGGAGTTAGCGCCGTGGATAGCATCCGCGTCGGTGAACAACAGCCAGGGTTTTGTGGCCTGCTCGACGCCAACCCAAAGAGCGTGGTTTTTGCCCACCCAGCCCTCGGGCAACCTTCCCGCATCAATAAGGCGCAGGTTGGGGATTTCTTTCATGGATTCGCGCACAATATCCGCGGTCCTATCCGACGATTGGTCGTTGACGACAAGAATTTGAGCGATCGGCGGCTGACGAGCCAGCGACTCGACGCACGCGGCAATGACCAGTTCTTCGTTTCGCGCCGGAACGACGGCACTGACGAGGAGCGCCCCGGGGGCGTCGACGGGTTGGATCGCCGCGAGTGGGTTGGGATTATCGCACGCCATACTTGATCAGATGCCGCAAAGTTGGTTCCTTCACCTGACAGAATGCGCTACCATACTACGTGATGGCACTGCTAAGGAGAATGGCGGCATGGGGCGTGGTGGCCTTCATCGCGCTGGTATTCGTGATCTTTGCCCGGCCTATGTACCGTCAGGGCGAACCCACCGTGGCGGGCAAAACGGCGGAGGACTTCCCGACGAAGATTGCGGGCAAGCCGGGTCACCTACGAGATCTCCGAGGCAAGGTGGTGGTGCTGAATTTCTGGGCGAGTTGGTGTCCGCCTTGCATTCAAGAGACACCGGCCCTGAACCATTTACAGGAATACATCGCATCGCGGGATGCGCTGGTTCTCGGTGTGAGTCAGGATGAAGATCCTGATATGTACGAGAAATTCCTGAAAGACCAGGGCATCAATTTTCCGACTTTTCGCGAGCCCTCGCGCAAGGTCGCACTCGAGTACGGCACGCCCGTCATTCCGGACACCTATATCATCGACCGGCAGGGAAGATTTTTGCGAAAGTTCTACGGGGCCCAACAGTGGGATTCTCCGGAAATGCTCGCTTATTTCGACTCCATCCTCGGCAAGAGCGGAGCGAGCAGTGCCCAGTCTTCGGTTCGCAATTAGGATTCTTCGACGAACCTTTCTTTGTCGTTTTACTCCTACGGAAATAGGCTAGTCATCTCGTTGACAACACGGAACTTAGTCTTTGGCATCTTCCTCCTTCGTTGTGGCTCTCCCAAAGAGCCATGAGTTACTCCTATGAAAATAGCTGCCTATCGCGTTGAAAACAAAGCATAGGTGCCTGGGTCCATTTTCATCCTTCGTTGTGGCTCTCCGAGAGCCATGAGTTACTCCTATGAAAATAGCCGCGTATCTCCTATGAAAATAGCCGCGTATCTCATTGAAAAGATTGGCTCAACAGTGAGCGGCTATTTTCATCCTTCGTTGTGGCTCTCCGAGAGCCATGAGTTACTCGTAGCGAAGGGCCTCAACGGGGTCGAGTTTGGCCGCTTGCATCGCCGGCAGCCAGCCGCTGATCACGCCAACCAGAACCAGCACGACCGTGGAAAGTATCAGGGTGAAAAGCGACAGCGCCAGGTGAATGTCCACCTTGCCGGAATCGTCTTCGTAAGCGGGTCCGAGAAAGGGCAACGTGCCGATCGCGGAAGTCAGCGCCCAAGAAAGCAGCATGCCGATAGCACCGGCGGCGAGTGTCATCACCAGCGCTTCGAGCAAAAACTGTGAGCGAATGTGCGCCTTCCTCGCGCCCAGCGCGCGGCGAAGACCAATCTCCCGGACGCGCTCTTCGACCGAAACCAGCATGATGTTCATCACGCCCACGCCGCCGATACCGAGCGTCATTGCCCCGATGAAAAAGAGAAGCGCTTCGACACCAATGGTGATGCCTTCCATGACGGGCTTGAACTCTTCTCGTCCAAACATGGTGATGGCGCGCTTGTCATTCGGCGAAAAGTGCTGCCGATTCGCGATGGCGGTGCGGAACTGCCGCATGGCCTGCGCTTCAAACACCGGAGCCACGGGCTCGAAGACCATCACGCTCGAATACTTGGTGTCCCAAAGATCGTTGGCGGCGGTGTAAGGGATGAAAGCCGACTCGTCGTCGCAATTGAAATAGCAACTATCGGAAAACTTCATGTCCATGGAGCCGATGACGGTGAACGGAACGCCCTTGATGCGAACGACCTCGCCGACGGCGGGTTCGCCGCTGAAAAGCTTCTTGCGAAGACGAGCGCCAAGAAAAATGACGCGGCGGCGTTCGGCAATATCTTCCGGCGTAATCCACCGGCCGTCCGACGGCACTTCGTTGCGCATTTGGCCGTATTCCGGGAACACCCCGCGGACGGCGGCGTCGGAAAGCCGTTCGCCGTAAGACACTCCCTGGAAACGAACCGTTTCCCGCGTGACGCGCTTAATCAATGGCGATTGAGCTTTCACCCACTCAGCGTCTTCCTCTTCGAAATGGATGGGCTTGCCAGCTCGCTCACCACCGGCTTGCTCGCTCGTTCGGCCGGGCCAGGCAATCACCGCACCTTTCCCAAAAACTTCGAAGGTGTACATCAAGACGCTGCGAAAACCGGAGCCGTAACTCAGCAATAGCGTGACGGCAACAATCCCCCACGAAATGCCCGACATCGTCAAGAAGCTGCGAACCGGATTGCGCCCGAGCGCCGTCCACGCCTGCTTGAAGATCTCGATCAGCATTGGACAGCTCCCGGCCGATAGTTATGAGTGACGGGCATGAAGGTGTCCCGCTTGGCCCGGCAGGCGAGCACTTCCTTCTGCCTGCGCGAGATCTTCGATTCTTGACGCCCCGTCAACATGATTCGCTCCAATGGCATCATCCTCCAGTTCTCTTCTTCTCTCTTGGTCTGCTTCGCCGCTTACAACTTCCAAGTTAAGGCGCAAAGCTTTTTAGCCGCCTGCCTCGAAGCGCAGGGCTTCGATCGGATCCACCGAGGCCGCGCGATTCGCTGGATACAGCGCAGAAAGAATGGAAATCACTCCCAGCAGAGCGATGGACATTGCCGCAATCTTCCAGCTGGTCAGCATGCCGCTGAAAAACGGGGGCATGGGGGCCAGGTTGACCAGACCGCAGAAGCCATAAGAGATGATCAGGCCGACGCTGCCGCTGATGGCCACGACGAAAATCGTTTCGAGGAAAAATTGGCGCAAGATGGAACGCCGCGTTGCACCGAGCGCCATACGCACGCCGATTTCGCGCGTGCGCTCGCGAACGCTGACAAGCATCACGTTCATAACACTAAGCCCGCCGAGAAAGAGAGTCGCCACGCCGACCGCGCCCATGAATACTTCCATGCCCACGATAATCATGCGGTTGGCCTGCGCATTCTTCACCGTGTCCCAGATGCCTGCGGCTTCTTCGTCACGCGGATCGAAATGGTGCAGGCGGCCAAGCGTGCGGCGAATCTGGTGGACGCAATCCAAGTGTGTTTCGAGCGACCAGGGGGCAACGAGCAAGCGGTCCACGCTGTGCTCTACCGCCGGCGGCTTGTTTGGGAAGTCGCGGCGCATGGAATTGAAGGGAATGAAAATTTTTCGGGTGTCGAAACCGTCGTAACTAGAGTTCTGCTCCTTGGACTTCATGACGCCAATGACCACGTAAGGAATGCCGTTCATCCAGACCGTTTGGCCCATGGCCTCCCGCTCGGCGAAGAGTTGCTTCTTCGTGTCGCTGCCGAGAAACGCCACGTTGCGCGCCTCGGCATTGTCTTCATCGTTGTAGAATCGTCCTTGCGCAGGAGCCACGCTGCGAATGTCTGAGAAGGGCGGTAGCGCCCCGACGACTGGAATCGTGCCGCTGTTGAATAAGCTGCGAACCTGAACGTCGTTGCCGAGCTCCGGCATCACGTATTTGCACGCCGGAGCTTCTTTGGCAACCTGGATATAATCGTCTTCCAGCCAGCGAATAAGCCGCCCCGACCTCATGCCGCCGGCCTGCATGCTGGTGCGGCCGGCGAAAACAATCATCACATCCTTGCCAAAGGTTTCCTGATTTTTCTTGATTCCGTCGCCAAGGCCCTCGCCCGCCGCCACCATGATGGTGATGGAGATAATGCCCCAGGCGATGCCGAACATCGTCAGCAACGTGCGGCGCTTGTGCGCCCACAGTGTCGCCAGGGTGTCCCGCAACAGGTCCGTGAAACTCATGGCACTCCGCCGCGCGAACTATTGCAGAATGACTTGCTGCTTCTCGTTGAGGCCTGCGAGGATTTCGGTCTTCACGCCGTTCGAGATGCCGAGCTTCACGCTCAGTTTTTTCTTGCCGTTTTCTTCCTTGGGATTGGGGATTTCCACGGAAGCCTTACGGTCCTTGTCATAGATGAGCGCCGCTTCGGGAATCATAAGCACGTTCTTCTTTTCTTCGAGAAGGATTTCGGCATTGGCGCTCATGTTGGATTTAAGTTCGCCGCCAGGATTCGAGATTGAAACGCGCACCTCAAACGTCGTCACGTTGTCCTTTTCTTTGCCGAGCGGAGAGATTTTCGTCACTTTGCCCGTGAATTTCTTGTCCTTGAACGATTCGACCACGATGCGCGCGGGCTGGTCCAAATACACTTTGCCGATGTCCGCTTCATCCACTTTGCCCTGCACGTAAACCTCGCTGACATCGCCGAGCGTCATGATCAACGTCGCTTGGGAGCCCAGCACAAGAATGGAGCTGACCGCGTCTCCCACGTTCACGTCGCGCGAGAGAACCAGCCCGTCAATCGGGCTGATGATCGTGGAGTTGCGAAGGTCTTCTTGCGCGTTTTCGAGCGACGCTTTCGCCTGCGCGACTTGCGCATCGCACTTGGCGATTTCCGCCTGCGAAACCAGGAGGTTCCGCTGCGCGCTGACTTGCTTGTTCAAGGCGAGCTGATAATTTTTCTCCGCGTCCTCCACCAGGCTCTTCGACATCACGCCATCTTTGTACATTTGCTCGGCGCGTTCCATATTGAGCTTGAGAAAAGGAACGTCGGGGCCTTCCGCATCCACCTTGTTGCGCTCGAGTGTGGCTTTTGCGGACTGCAACGCGGCTTCGGCCGCTTGCAGGTTTGCGGTTGCCGCGCGCACCGCGGCTTCGAGTTGCACCTTGTCGAGATCGGCCAGAACTTGGCCCTGCTTCACGCGATCCCCGTAATCCACAAAGAGCTTTTTCACAATGCCGCTGGCCTTGGATTTCACTTCCACCTTGGACAACGGCTCAATTTTTCCGGTAGCCACCACCACACGGGCCAGGTCACCGCGTTCGACCGACGCAAGTTTAGAGGGATCAATGGTACGATTCGGGCTGAGGGCGGCCTTCACACCGTAGGCGCCACCGCCTAAGAGGAGGACCACCAGGGCTGCCCAGAAGACCCTCCGGCGGCGTTTCTTGCCAATCTTCCCGCTTGCTAACCCATTGCCATTGCTCGACATAAGGTCCCCCTCGGCAGGTTGCTCGCTATGGTTTGCACGCTTTCACAGGGCTTCGGTCTTTCGTAATGAAATACGAAAGACGTCGGGAAAAGTTCCCTCACGGTATAGACGATGGAGAGAGCGTTCGGTCAGGTCATCACGAACGATCAGCACCTGTCGGACGCGGAACGGACCTTCCACGACTCAAAGGGAGATAGCGGACGAGATTTGGCTGCCCGGGCGGGCGAGGGCTCAAGGCAAGGGAAGCTTAGCCCGCCTCAAAGCGGGACTTTGCGGAGCCGGAGGGCATTGACGATCACCGAAACGGAACTGAAGGTCATCGCCGCACTGGCAAGCATGGGACTGAGCAGCCAGCCAAGGAAAGGGTAGAGGACACCTGCGGCGACGGGAATGCCGATCACATTGTAGAGAAAAGCCCAGGCGAGATTCTGCTTGATGTTGCGGATTGTGGCGCGGCTCAGTTTGCGCGCGCGCACGATTCCGCGGAGATCGCCTCGCAGCAGGGTAACGCCTGCGTTTTCAATGGCGACGTCCGTGCCTGTACCCATGGCGATGCCGACATCCGCGGCGGCAAGAGCGGGAGCGTCGTTTATGCCGTCGCCCGCCATGGCCACGATGCGGCTTTCGCTCTTCAGCTGCTTTACGACTTCGCTTTTTTCCTCAGGCAAAACCTCCGCCCGCACTTCTGCAATCCCAAGTTTATCGGCAACCATCCTCGCGGATTCCTTGCGGTCGCCGGTGACCACCACGATCCGCAATCCTTCTTTTTGCAAAGCGCTGATGGCTTGCGGTGTCGACGCCTTCATCAAGTCCGCCAGTGCGATCGCGCCCGCGAGCTTTTCGTTCACCGCCACAAGAACAATCGTGGCCGCAAAAGCCCCGTCAAAACCGAAGGCTTGGTAGAGTTGTTCAGCACTCGACCGAGGGATTCCCTTCTCCTCCAGAAACTTCTCCGTTCCAACAACGACTCGGTCTTCCCCCACCCGCCCTTCCACGCCGCCGCCCGAAGTGGCGCAAAATTCCGCCGCTTCGGCCAGGCTGATGCCCTTCGCCTCCGCGGCTCTAACGATTGCGCGCGCCAGCGGATGCTCGCTCGAGTTTTCCACGCTGGCCGCCAGTCCAAGCAATCTTTCTTTCCCAAATCCGCCGCCCTCAAAAACGCTTACCGCGTTCACAAGCGGCTTGCCTTCGGTGAGCGTCCCGGTCTTGTCAACGACCAGCGTGTCGACTCTAGCGAGAGTCTCCAGTGCCTCCGCGTTTCGCACGAGCACGCCAGCATGCGCGCCGCGGCCCACCGCCACCATAATCGACATCGGCGTTGCAAGCCCGAGCGCACAGGGACAAGCAATGATCAAAACAGATACGGCCGCGACCAGCGCATGGGCAAAGCGCGGCTCAGGGCCAAAGAACATCCAGCCAGCGAACGCCAGGACCGCCGCCGCAACTACGGCCGGGACGAAATACGAAGCGACGCGGTCGGCGAGGCGCGCGATCGGTGCGCGGCTACGTTGCGCTTCGCTGACGAGTCTTACGATTTGCGCGAGCGTCGTTTCGCTACCAAATCGTTGCGCTTCCATGACGAAGCTTCCGCTCGTATTGAGCGTGCCGCCGGTGACGCTGTCGCCCGCGCGCTTCTCGACGGGCATCGGTTCGCCCGTCACCATGGATTCATCCACCGCACTCGCGCCTTCGTGAATCAATCCGTCCACCGGCACGCGCTCGCCGGGACGCACGCGCAGTCGATCGCCGCGCTTGACTTGGTCAAGCGGCATGTCTTTTTCCGTTCCGTCCGCGGAAACAATGTGGGCTTGCCGCGGCGCAAGATGCAGAAGCGCACGGATCGCCCCGCTGGTGCGTTGCCGGGCGCGCAATTCCAGAACCTGGCCGAGCAAAACAAGTGTTGTGATCACTGCGGCCGCTTCAAAATAAGCCGGCGCTCGGCCGCCCAGGTTGCGGAACGAAGCAGGAAAAACTTGCGGGAAAAACGTCGCTACCACGCTGTCGAGATAGGCAACGCCCGTTCCCATGCCAATTAGCGTAAACATGTTCGGGCTGCGACGGACGAGCGAGGCCCAGAAGCGCTCGAAAAACGGCCAGCCGCCCCAGAGCACTACCGGGGTGGCCAAGACAAATTCGATCGCGTTGCGAGCACCGGGCGCAAACCGCAACCCGAGCGCATCGCCAAACATCGAGAGGACCAGCACCGGCAATGACAACGCCGCGCTGACCCAGAATCGCCGCCGCATTGAGTCGTACTCGGGATCTGCCTCGACTTCCGCGAAAACATCGATCGGCTCGAGCGCCATTCCGCACTTCGGGCACACGCCCGGGCCAATTTGCACAATTTCCGGATCCATCGGGCAGGTGTAGCGCACGCCTTGGGCGCTCGATGGGACAGCTGCGGCGATTGCGGCTGCCGCTGGATATGTCGTTCGTTGTTCGGCGTGAGTGGGAGCGTCCGCCTCCGCCGTGTGCGGGTGTACCCGGCTATGCGCGTGGGCGTGTTCAATGCCCGCCGAGCCCGGAGCGGCAAGAAATTTCTCCGGATCCTGCCGAAAGCGTTCCGCACAACGCTTGGAACAAAAATGGTAAACCTCGCCTTTGTGCTCGACTTTCCCGGCAGCCTTGGTTGGATCCACCGACATCCCGCAAACCGGGTCTCTAGCTTTGGGCGGCCCGGTCAGAATGGGCAGGTTTGCGCCGGGTGGCTTCGCGTTCATGGGTAGATCGGACATGTCGCTATATTAGATGATTTCTGGTTACATCCGAATTCATCAGGGCTTCGCCCATGGCTGGTATACTCTCCTGCGGTCATAAACCCCAAGGAGAGTTGCACCTTGCCTTTCCCAGCGACTGCGAGCGTCGCGGCGCCTCCCTTACGCATTGCTGCGCTAGTGAAGCGGTTTGGCCAGACAACGGCGGTCGATGGCATTACCCTCGAACTGCGCCAGGCAGAATGCCTGGGATTGCTGGGTCCCAACGGAGCCGGCAAGAGCACCCTGATTCGTAGCATTGTGGGCCGCGTCATTCCTGACGCAGGCGCCATCTCCATTTTCGGTGCGCGGGCCGGTTCTCCCGCGGCGCGCAGCGCTCTCGGCTGGATCCCGCAGGAACTGGCGCTCTATCCCCGGCTGACTTGCCGTGAGAATCTGCGGTCTTTCGGCCGCTATCACGGACTCCGCGGCGCTGCGCTCGAGGAAGCTGTCGCTCGTTGTCTGGGCTGGGCAACCCTGAACGATCGCGCCGGCGAGCTCGTCAGGAACCTGTCGGGAGGTATGAAGCGCCGCCTGAACATGGCCGCCGGGCTCATTCACCAGCCTAAGCTGGTTCTGATGGATGAACCAACCGTGGGCGTGGATCCGCAATCGCGCAACCACATTTTCGAAATGATCGAGAAATTGCGCGCCGAGGGCATGTCACTGATCTACACAACGCATTATATGGAAGAAGCGGAGCGCCTCTGCGACCGGATCGCGATCATCGATCATGGCAAAATCATCGCCCTCGGCATGCACGCTGACCTCGTGCGCACCACCTTTGGCTCGCGGAGCCAGGTACTGGCGCGCTATGCAGGAGCAGACGAGCGCATCGCCGCCTGGGTGTTCGAGCGCGGCGGGCAGGTTGTGGATGGCACGGCGCAATTCTCCATCGAGCACCCCGCCGAGGTTGGCGCTCTGCTCGAAGCTTCAGCAAAGGCTGGGCTTGAACTGATCGACGTTTCCATCCGCAAGCCAAATCTCGAATCAGTTTTTCTGCACTTAACCGGAAGGGAGTTGCGCGATTGATTGCCGCTATCGTTCGCACGGCTATGGTTTCTCTGCGCCGGGACCGCGGTGCGCTCGCGCTGAGCTTTATCCTTCCGGTTGTTTTCTTCAGCATTTTCGCGGTCATTTTCGGAGGGCGCCGCAACACGACGCCGAAGGTCAAGGTTCTCGTCGTGGACGAGGATCACAGCAGCGCCGCGCAGGGCCTGGTTCGGGGTTTCGAGGAAGAAGGGTCCCTGGTCGTCGAGACTCGGCCCGCCCCTGTAAAGGGAGCGGCGCAACCCGAATACAGCGCGGCCACCGCGGAAGCGGCCGTCAAGAGGGGAACGGCGCCCGTTGCGGTCATCATTCCCCGCGGTTTCGGCGAGAATCCGATCTCCTTCGGTCCCCCGGATGCCCGTCGCCCGACGATCCAGTTGCTCGAGGACAGCAGCGATGTGGTTGCGTCCCAAGTGGTGTCGGGCCTGCTCCAGAAAATAGCCATGACTTCCTTGCCCGACGTGATGGTGGAGCAGGGATCAAAATATATCGACCAGTTTGCTGGTGGCCTCACGCGCGAGCAGCGGGACCGCATGGAGCAAAGCCTTGCCCACCTGCGTAATTGCCATGACAGCACCGCGGCCGCATCCGGTTCTGGCAACGCCGCCGGTGGAATCGTCGCAGTCTCGACCCGCGGCGTCATCGGCCAAAACAAGAACAATCCTATGGTCTCGTTTTATGCCGCCGCGATCGGCGTGATGTTCCTGCTCTTCACCGCCAGCGGCGCGGCCGGCGCCTTGCTCGATGAAACGGAAAGCGGCACGCTCGACCGCGTGCTCAGTTCCCGCGTGACCATGACTACGCTTATGCTGGGCAAGCTCACCTTCAACTCGTTGCTGGCTTTCGCACAGCTCGTGCTGATGTTTCTTTGGGGATGGGCGGTGTTCCGGCTCGATCTTTGGTCACACATCCCGGGGTTTATCGTGATGGGCGTCTCGAGCGCCGTGGCCGTGGCGGCCTTTGGCATTTTGCTGGCCAGCATTTGCCGCAGCCGCGCGCAGTTAGGCGCCCTTTCGACGCTCGTCATTCTGGTGATGTCCTCGGTTGGCGGCAGCATGTTCCCACGCTTCCTGATGCCGGAAGCCATGCAAAAGGCCGGCTTGCTGACCATTAACGCGTGGGCTATCGACGGATTCACGAAAGTTTTCTGGCGCGACGAGCCGGTCTCGCACCTCTGGTTGCAGGTCGCGGTTCTCCTAGCGACTGCGGTCCTTCTGTTCGGGATCGCCCGCAGAGCGGCGCGTCGCTGGGAGTACGCCTAGGCCCGCGGTCGGACCCACTCCGCCTTTCTCCGAAGAAGTTTGCGGGGCTGGTATAATTCCCGGTATGACACTGGTCGAAGTGACTTATCAACTGCAGTCTCCGCTAAGCGACGAGCAGTTGTACCAGCTCGCGGAATTCTCGAACACCTACGGGTTGCGGCGCTTCCGGGTGGACGATTCGAGAAAGCAATTGTCTTTCGAATACGACGCTTCGCGCCTGCGCGAAACGCAAGTTGCGCACGCCCTCAGCCGGGCCAAAATTGCCGTCGACCGCCGCCTCAACTAGCCGCGCGGCTGATGCCGTCGCCGAGATCGGGGCGTAAACCCGCCATACGCATGATCGGACGATGCGGCGCGCCTTTTTCGAGCCTTTTTCCTCTCCGCGTGTGCTCGGCAACCTATGTGTTAAAATCCACGCGCTCCTAGCGCCATTTCCCTGGGGCAGATTAGCCTAATCTCCTTATACTCGGAGGAGTACCGAATGACGCCAGCCCTTCTGCGCCGCACCCGCCTTCAGCTCAATACTGCCATCGTTGCCTTGCTCCTTCCGGCAAACGCACGGGCGCAAACGGCTTCGCAGCAGTCCGCACCGACAACGCTGCCGAGCGAAACACCGGCGCACTTGAAAGTGGCCACTGCCACGTGGGACTACGAGCGGCGCGAGGTGATGATTCCGATGCGCGATGGCGTAAGGCTGCACACCGTGATTCTTGTCCCCAAAGGCGCAAAGAACGCGCCGATTCTACTCACGCGCACGCCGTATAGCGCGTCCGAGCTCACATCGCACGCCGCGAGTTCTCATCTCGGCCCGATCCTTTGGGGATACGACAACGCTACCGAGGTCATCGTCGCAGGCGGTTACATCCGCGTGGTCGAGGACGTTCGCGGAAAGTACGACTCGGAGGGCGACTACGTGATGAACCGCCCGTTGCATGGCGCGTTGAACCCCACTCCCGTGGACCATTCGACCGACACGTACGACACCATCGACTGGCTGGTGAAGAATCTTCCGGAGAGCAACGGCAAGGTCGGCATCCTCGGCATTTCCTACGACGGCTTCTTGCCTCTGATGGCGCTCGTCGATCCGCATCCCGCGCTCAAGGTCTCCGTGCCCATGAATCCGATGGTGGACGGCTGGATGGGCGATGACTGGTTCCACAACGGGGCTTTTCGCGAGCAGAACTTGCCGTACATCTACGAACAGGAAGCCACGCGCGACAACAAAGCCAAATGGTGGGTCAGCCACTTTGATGACTACGACGAATACATGCGCGCTGGTTCGGCAGGCGAACTCGGCCACGAGCACGGGCTTGAGCAGGTCGGCTTCTGGCGCAAAATTCTCGAACATCCAAGCTATGACGCTTTCTGGCAAGAACAAGCTATGGACAAGATTCTTGCTGCACGGCCGCTCAAGGTCCCGACGATGCTGGTGCACAGCTTGTGGGATCAGGAGGACATCTACGGCGCCGTCGCCGTGTACAAAGCCATCAAACCCAAAGACACCAACAACGACAAAGTGTTTTTGGTGATGGGGCCATGGCATCACGGTCAGGAAATTGAAGACGCGAGCTCTCTTGGCGCTCTGAAATTCAGCAGCGACACGGGACTCTACTTCCGCAAAGAGATCCTCGCTCCTTTTCTCGCGCAATATCTAAAGGATGGAGCGAGAAAGGCCGATGTCGCGCCGGTGACCGCATTTGAAACAGGCACGAATCAATGGCGGCGTTTGACTGCCTGGCCCGCTGGCTGCACGACCGGATGCACCATTCACGCGACGCCACTTTATCTGTCCGCCGGGTTGCGCTTGAGCTTTGCGGCGCCGAAGACGAATGATCCGTCATTTGATGAGTACGTCTCCGATCCGGCGAAGCCTGTACCTTACCGAGCGCGCCCGGTTCAGCCCGTTGGCTACGGCGACGGCTTTACTTGGTCCGAATGGCTCGTGGATGATCAGCGCGAAGCTTCCGGCCGGCCGGACGTTCTTGCTTTTATATCCGACGAATTGCGCGAGCCGGTGAAAATCAGCGGGCAGCCCGTTGCCAACGTGATCGCATCCACCAGCGGCACCGACTCCGACTGGGTGGTGAAATTGATTGACGTTTATCCGGACGAAGTAGCGGGACAGAAAGAAATGGGCGGCTACCAGTTGATGGTTTCCACAGACATCTTTCGCGGGCGGTATCGCGAGAGCCTGGAAACACCAAAGGCCATCATTCCGGACAAGCCGTTGCTTTACCGCTTCCAGCTACCGACCGCGAACCATGTTTTTCTCCCGGGACACCGCATCATGGTGCAGATCCAGTCGAGCTGGTTCCCGCTCTACGACCGCAATCCGCAGACCTTTGTGCCGAGTATTTTCTGGGCCAAGCCGGGCGACTACCGAAAGGCGACACAGCGGATTTACCATGGTGCGGGACAGGCGAGTTTTGTTGAGTTGCCGCTGGTTTCAGCGCAGTAAGAGGTTAAACGGGCTCGCGGAGGTTCAGCAAAAATCGCCCGGCGCGTGCGCTCATCCGTCCTAGCTTCCTTCTGGAGAGAGGCTGGTAGGCAGGGCGAAATGCCACAAGCAAGCCCCTTCCGGCACGCCTGTTCCCACTACCGTCTTTTTAGACGAAGCGGCTCTGAATCTTGGACGGCTCGCGTTACCTCTGGGCAATGCATAGAAGACGGTTAACTGTCTTCTTGTGTTGAAGTTAGCTTCGGTCGAACCCTGTTAGGGGCCCTTCCAAAAAACCGGAGGGCAAACTCGAGTCGCAACTTTTTTACGGGCTGCACGGTTGACTGGGCTATCTTGCAAGGTTACTAACGCCCAAGCGCCCCGTGGTTCCAGAACCCGAGTAACGGAACTCACGAACACTTTGCGCTATCGGTTTTCTTGGGAAGCTGGCACAGCATGGGGCATGCGGAGCCTTCTCTCTGAAACTCATTTCGGCCGCCGACTTTCCTTCCGCCTTCTCCTCGCGGGATTCTCCCTGCTGGCCTTCACCCCCTCGCTTCTTGCCGACACCCCGGCTCTGTTGCGCGGTACGCCGACGGCTGGCTGCTACTGCCATTGTGCGGAATCGAAGCAGCACGGCGGCTGCATAAAGATGTGCGAATCCAAGAAATATGCGTCCCGCTGGTGGGCCAAGAGTTGCGCGAAGCCACACATGAGCACACCCAAGCGCGACTCGCACGCCGGACCGCGGTTCCCACATCCCAGGCGGTCCGAGCACGCGGAACTCTAGAATTCAGTTCTCCGTGCCTGGCTTCGGGCCATCGTCGGTTCCGGTTTCTCCACTCTAATTTCCGGAGTTCCGCGTCTTTCCGGTCTCCCTGTCCCCAGATCGTAGCGCTGTGATTTGTCGCACTGGCGACGGAATTAGACCGTGTTAGCCGCTGAAATGGACACAGAAGGGTGGTAAGTTCCGTGGTCTTCGCCAAGAAGGGAGGCAAAGATTTCGGGAATTTCGAAGATGGCGCGGTTGTCTTGGGAGGAAACATTTCTGCGAAACTCCGCGAGGGTTGCGGGCTCAAGCATCCGCTTCACGCCCTTCGCCACATCCTTAAAGCTTTTCAGGACGATCCCAACATTTTTCTCCTTCACCCATTCCGCGTTGTAGCGCTCCTGGGGAAGCGTCCAAGCGTTGCACTCGATCAGCACGGGAAGCTTGCGGATCATCGCTTCCGCAATGCTTCCAGGGCCGGGCTTGCCAATCAGGAAGTCGGCGGCGCGCATCAGCCTGTGCACCTCTTTGGTAAATCCGACAACGCACACCGGCATCTTCCACTGCCGCGAACGCAGCTCGGAGGCAAGTGCTTCGTTGCGGCCGCAAATCAAGATCAATTGCAAAGGCAGCAATTCCGCGTCGAGACGCTTGGTGATATCCAGCATGACCTTCGAGCCATGTCCACCGAACAGGACCATGGCCGTCGTCCGATCCGCCCGCAAACCCATCTGTTTCCGCAATTCCAACGGATCGGAACTGTCCAACGCATAAAAGTCCGGTCGCACAATCATTCCTGAGGTTCGAAAAATATGGGTAGTGTCATGACCCATCGCGCGGGCCTGCTCTGCGGCTTTTTCCGTGCCGGCAACGACGTATTGTTCTTTGATCGGCTCAATCCAAAAACGCGGCGGCAAATCCGCCAGGTCGGTGATAATGGTAACGAAAGGCCGGCCCGGATAAACATGCGTCCAACTCTCGCAAATCTGACGATTAAAATGAGGGATCACGGAAACAAGAAGGTCCGCCGGATTCTCACGCCAGTAGTTTTCCAGTAGTTTCACCAGCTGTTTGTGGAAGAGCCGAATGGTGCCTTCGAGAAGCCGAAGAAGATACGTGCTGCCGAGGGTCCACCCGTTTTGCAAAAGAATGTTGTATTGCTGCTGGATGCGGATGCCGGTCAGCTTCCGGAGCACGTCGAGGCGGTCGGTGACATCCTGGAACTGTACCAGACCGACCCGCCAATCCCGGGGCTGCTGGGCAATGACGGTCTCGAGCGCAACCGCCGCGTTGCGATGCCCTCCTCCCGCGTCGTGGTAGACGATAAGGATTTTCTTCATTTTAGAGATTCTGCCACACCGGAAGTAGGGTTGTTGAAGAGCACACTCGATGCCATGTGGAGAACTGTATAACTCACTTGTGTTCAGTAAGTTCCATGGGCACATTTACGAAGATTTTTCCGCCTCTTCATAGGTTGTTCATATTACAAGCCGACAATTCTTTCCATGCGTTCGGACCTCCACGTTCACACCAAAGCATCAGGAATGTTCAACCTTCCCGGCCTGAAGCACTTGTGTCAGGAGTGCTACAACGAGCCTCTTGAAGTTTACGACCTTCTGAAACGGAGAGGCATGTCGGCCATCACCGTCACGGACCACGATTCGATTGAAGGTTCCGAGGCATTGCGGTCTTTCTCGGACTTCTTCCTGAGCGAGGAAGTCAGCGTGCGAATGCCCAGCGGCACCGAAGCACATCTTGGCGTCTACAACCTCACCGAGCGCGACCACTTGGAGATTAAGCGCCGCGCCAATGACTTCGTCTCTCTGCTGATGTACCTGACGGAGCGGAAGCTGTTTTTCAGCGTCAACCACGTCTTCTCCGGATTGACGGGGCGCCGCGAGGCAGACGATTTTGCCTGGTTCGAGTCCTACGTCCCGGCCTATGAAGCGCGCAACGGCCAGATGTGGCGGAAGAGCAATGAATGCGCAGCGCAACTCGCAGCGCGTCTCGACAAAATCGCGGTAGCCGGCAGCGATGCACACGCCCTTTCCGGAGTCGGCCTCACTTACACAGAGGTGCCGGGGGCACGAACCGTCAACGAGTTTTTCGCCGGTTTGCGAGCAGGCTCGGGCCGCGTGGCAGGAGAGCATGGAAGTTACGGCAGACTTACAGCAGACGTCCTCAGCATCATTGGCTCATTTTTCTCGGACATGCCCTGGACGGCGGTGCTTTCCCCGCTTGCCCTGCTGGTGCCTGTCTTCTCCGCGGGACATTGGATGAACGAAGTGCGCTTCTGCAGAAAATGGCGTGCAGTGATGGAAGACCGCGGGAAAAGGCAACGCAAGCTATGGGACATCGATCCCAGTTTCGAGGCGAATTGGGCAAGTTGAGGTCAGCGGATTGATCTTCATCGGTTCGTATGAGGTGAGGCAATGGCAGTGGCGCGCAGACTCTGGGGACACATCGAGCGCCGCGATCACCGGTTAATGCGCCGCATGAACCGGTGGCGCCCTCCCAGGTGGATTCGCATCTGGACGATCACCGTGACACGCTTGGGCGACGGCTGGGTTTGGTACGGGCTGGGGCTCCTCCTGCTTGGCTTCGGCGGCCCGCGGCGGTTTGCCGCCGTAGGCGCGGCCGCGGCGGCGGCCGTGCTGGGAATTTTCCTGTTCAAGGCTCTCAAACATCTGAGTCAGCGGCCGCGACCCTGTCAGATTGAGCCTCATTGCTGGTCGAAAATCCTGCCCCCGGATCAGTTTTCCTTTCCGTCGGGCCACGCCATGACCGCGTTTTCCATCGCACTGGTCATTAGCTACTTTTATCCCTCGCTAGAAGGCGTGCTTTTGTTCCTGGCGTTGAACATCGCCGTGTCCCGCATCGTGCTGGGAATGCATTTTCTCAGCGACGTGCTAGCAGGAATGGTGCTGGGCGTTGCGCTGGGATGCGCTTCGATTACCGCTTTTGCATCGATAGGACTCGTTTGAGACTCCCCAGGCCTTAAGGCGGGGGATTCTTTGGAGTTACCAAGCAGCATTGCTGCTCGTCTCCAACGAATGTTTCCTGCTTCACAGGCCCATGCTTGCCTTCGCACCCACAGGCGGATACCGAGCGTCCCCCGGCGCCAATGCGTTAGTTCGCGTCGCCGCCGCGCGAAATCGGTTGGCACTTGGTTTGTGCCGTTCCCGGTCTGGTCTCAGATCGGTGACTTGGTATGAGGAGCGAGCGATTCGCGGAACGCGGCAAGATTATTCTTATCGACGATGGCGGTTCCCGTATCCACCCAAGCTGGCATGGGAGAGGTCGGCGCGGTTCTCCAATCCTTGTAGTCGTGAACCGCGTTGTGATGGAGATCGTCCAGGAATTTCAGGCCGTAGAAACCCATCACGTAGGGTTTCTGTATGACCGTGGCGGTAATCGCGCCACGCTGAATCCAGTCCAATGTCTCGGGATCTTTGTCAAACGCCACAATCGGAATTTTGCCGGTGAGGTCCAGGCGATGCAACGCATCGGCAGCGCCCTCGCCTCCTGAAGCCTCGAGCCCGATAATGCCGTCGGGCTTCTCCTTGCCCTGAAGAAGAGCGGAAATGGCGTCGTAAGCGTTGCGGGAGTCCCCTTTGTCATCGATGGTCTTGGTAATTTTGATTCCCGGATATTTCTTGAAGGCTTCCTCGACGCCGCGAACCCGTTCGCCAAGATTGAATTGTCCGGGGATGGTAATCACCACGACATTTCCTTTGCCGCGGAGCAACTCCCCGATGCGCTTGCCGCTTTCCTGGCCGGCGCGGAAATTGTCCGTCCCGACGAAAAGGATGCGGTTGGATTCCGGCGAATCGGCATCCACGCAAATTACGGGTATCCCTTGCTGGATGGCGGCATTGATGGGATCCCGGAAAGCTTCTGGATTTGCGGCGGAGACCAGGATTCCCGAAGCGTGTTGCGCGACCGCTTGCTGAAAGGCGGTCACCTCATCGCTAACGGAGAAGTTCGCCGGGCCCGCGAGCTCGGCTTTGACACCCAATTGCTTGGAGGAGTCTTCCAAGCCTGCCGCCGCTTCCTGCCAATACGGCAAACTCGTGTTGAAGGCAACAAAAACGTAGCTTTCCTCCTTCTGGTGGTAAGGTGCCTGACAGGACGACAGGAATCCGGTTAGAAGAATCGCCGGAAGAAGTCCGGGAGCGAGGCGAACTTGCATCGCAGGCCTCCTTGCAGAAGTTTTTTCCAATGCGGACCAAGCCAGGGACTCGATCCGGGTACAATCTGGGTTCTCCGCCGGCCAAGCCTATCACAGCTGAAGCACAGAAGCGCATCTTCTGAACCTGCGCAGGGGGGGATCCGCCGGAGATGAGCGACTCGAGTGTGGGGGCCAGCACTTTGACGGCGCAGTGTGGGTTGCGAGCGGACGCGAGATCCTCGTTCAAGTGTCGCGGCCAAGGCGTCAGACTAAGATGACCCGGAAATACTTGCTCGAAATCAGCGTAGACGGAGTCGAGAAAGCCATTGCGGCCGAACGCGGCGGCGCGGATCGCATCGAGTTGTGCGCCGATCTGTCCGTTGGCGGGCTGACGCCGAGACGCGAACTGCTGCGCAGCGTCCGCGGAACAGTTCACCTCCCCATCTACTCGATGATCCGGCCGCGCGCGGGCAATTTTGTTTACTCGGACTCCGAGTTCGCCGAAATGGAGCGCTCCATTGCCGTCGCCGCCGAATGCGGGATGGATGGCGTGGTGCTCGGCGTCTTGCAAAAGGGTTTCAAAATGGATGTCGGCCGAACGCGAAGACTCGTCGATCTCGCGCGGCCTTTGCCGGTGACGTTTCATCGCGCGTTCGACGAATGCGCCGACGAGCGAAAAGCTCTGGAAGAGGTGATTCAGAACGGCGCTTCGAGGGTTCTCACTTCCGGCGGCGCGAAAACGGCGCTCGAAGGAGCTGCGAAATTGGCGGAACTCATCGCGATGGCGAGCGACCGCATCCTGATTCTTCCCGGGGCAGGCATCACACATTCCAACATTGCCAAGATCGCGGAGAAGACCGGCGCGATCGAATTTCACGCGGGGCTCGGCACTGTCCTTCCCTACTCGAGCCGCGACTACAACAGACTGGAGGCCGAAGTCCGACAGCTCAGCGAACAGCTATCTGCGTTACCGTGAAACGGTGCGCAGCTATGGCTAGGTATTCATCGAAAGAGGACAAGATCCGACGCCATCTTCTAGGCACCTTGAGAAGCGGAGGGGCAGGGACGAGAAGACCGGGGACATCGTCCTATCGCGGCGGTCGGGGGGCAGTCTGTCCGCTTCTCTGACAAGGCCATAGAGGCGGACTGGCTCTCGATGACCCGTCAAGACAAGAACCCGCGAAGGATGCTGCAAAAGCGGTCAAGCCTTTCTGTGCCTGGCGGCGCAGCGTCAAGCTTTCTGCGCCTGCCGGCGCAAGAACGTGGGCACGTCCAGGTCGTCCGCCGGAACTTCCTGGCTGACTTCGCGCACGTTCTCTTGAACCTGTGGCACGACATTTCTGGGCTCGAGCGGCGGCTCCATCATTTCGCGCCCGGCCTTCCAGGTCTTGGGCAGGAAAGACTGCTTTGGCAGGACGTTTTTCTTGTTGGCCTCCTTGAAGCCCGCGGCGATCACCGTGATTTTTACGGAGTCCTTCATGGTGTCGTCCTGTACCGCGCCAAAAATGATGTTGGCGTTTTCGTGCGCGGCTTTTTGAATGACGGTCGAGGCCTCGTGAACCTCGTGGAGCGTCAGGCTGGAGCTGCCGGAGATGTTGATGAGAATGCCCTGCGCGCCCTGGATGGAATTGTCTTCGAGGAGTGGACTGGCGATGGCGCGGTTGGCCGCGTCAATGGCGCGATTCGAACCGGTGCCCACGGCCGTGCCCATCACCGCGTAACCCTGGCCATGCATGATGGCTTTCACGTCGGCAAAGTCGCGATTGATGATGCCAGGCACGGTGATGATGTCGGAGATGCCCTGCACGGCCTGGCGGAGAATGTCGTCGGCGATGCGGAACGCGTCAAAGAAGCTGGTGCCGCGCTCGACGGTGTCCATCAGGCGCTCGTTGGGAATCACGATGACGGTGTCTACCGCGCCGATCAATTCCTGGAGCGCCTGCTCGGACTGCATCATGCGGCGCTTGCCTTCGAACAGAAAAGGCTTTGTGACCACGGCTACGCTCAGCGCGCCCAATTCGCTCGCAAGCGAAGCGACCACTGGCGCGGCCCCGCTGCCGGTGCCGCCGCCGAGGCCGGAAGTGATGAAAATCATGTCCGAGCCTTCGAGTGCCTCGATGATTTTTTCCGTGTCTTCGAGCGCAGCCTTGCGGCCAACCTCAGGATTGGCGCCCGCGCCGAGTCCCTTAGTGAGCTTGGCGCCGAGCTGCAGCTTTATGGGCGCCTGCGAAAGCTTCAGCGCCTGCAAGTCGGTGTTCGCGGCAATGAACTCGACGCCTTCCAGCTTGGCGCGAATCATGCGGTTCACCGCGTTGCATCCGCCACCCCCCACGCCGATGACTTTGATCTTCGCCGGCTGCAATTCTTCGCTGAAACTCATGCGAATTCCCGCGTCTCTTCCCATCATATTTTGTCGGCCTCCTCCAGATTCGCTGCGCCCCGCGGGCAGGGTCACGAGGCACCCGCGAACATGGCTTTCAGTTTGGATACCAGGGTCCCCGAGCGATGCGGACCGGACCGCCGCGCCTTCGCGCCGGCCAGCACCAGTCCCACAACCGTGGCGTACTCCGGTTGAGCTACCTGTCCCGGGAGGTCCGCCAAACCTTTGGGCTCCGCGATGCGCACGGGCAGGCGGAACGATTGCTCGATGATGTCATCGAGGCCGCGCAAACGCGCGCCGCCGCCGGCGAGAATAAATCCAGCGGGAATCTGGCCGTCCAGGCCGGCGCGCTGGAGATCGTCGCGAATGAGCGAGAGCAATTCCATGGCGCGAGGCTCGATGATGTCGGTCAGCATGTGCGGGAAGATCGCGCGAGGCGGGCGGTCGCCAACGCTGGCGATTTCAATCGCGCCGTTATCCGTGATGAAAGAAGAAGCGGCCCAGCCGTGGCGGCGCTTGATGCGCTCGGCCTCGGGAGTGGGCGTGCGCAAGCCGACGGCAAGATCGTTGGTGAAATGGTCGCCGCCGATGGGAACCACGCCGATGTGACGAACAACTCCGCCGCCATAGGCGATGATTTCCGTCGTGCCACCGCCGATATCAAGCAAACAGCAAGCGAGGTCGCGCTCGTCCTGGGTCAGACAGGCTTCGGCGGAAGCGAGCGGCTCGAGCACCGTATCGCTGATGAGAATGCCCGCTTTATTCGCGGCGGTAACGAGATTCTGCGACGCGGCAATCGAGGAAGTGACCACGTAAACGTTGGCGACGAGGCGCTGGCCGACCATCCCGACGGGGTCGCGAATGCTGTCCTGGGCGTCGACAATGAATTCGTGCGGAAGGACATGCAAAACTTCGCGGTCCTCGGGGAGAGAAATGTTGCGGGCGGCATCGACCGCGCGGCGCACGTCTTCCCTTTCGATGTCGCGCGGGCGAGGGCCAAGGGCAATGCCGCCGCGGCTGTTTGCGCCGCGCACGTGGTTGCCGGCCACGCCGATAAGGGCTTCTTCCACCGGCACATTGGCCACGCCTTCGGCTTCTTCCACGGCGCGGCGGATCGAACTTACCGTCGCGTCGAGATTGACGATGAGGCCTTTGCGCAAACCTTTGGATTCGGCTGCGCCGAGCGCCAGAAACTTTACGAACTCGCCCTCGATTTCGGCGATGAGGATGGAGGTTTTTGTGCTGCCAATGTCCAACCCGACGAGGTATTTGTCTTTCTTCGCCAATCCGCCGCTCCTCGGATAAAAGCTATTTTGTTCTTGCGGCCACCGTGCCCGCGCTGGAGTCCGGATTCACGACCACTTGCCGCGCATACTGCAAATCGATGGATTGGACATGCCCGGTGTGGGCCTGCCACTGGGCAAAATTGTCCACGAGCATCTTGTACTTGCCGGAAAAATCGCCGGAGCCGAAGTGAACGGTGACCGCCTGCGGATCGGTCGGGCTAGCCAACCCGGTCATGACCACGCGCACGTCCCTCGGAACGGAGAGATCCACTTCGCTGACGTTTTCCGACGAGCCGCCGCGCACCAGTTCGATATCCTTCATGAACTCCTGATACAGCTCGATGCGCTTTTCGCGCTGATCGCGCGGCAAGTCTTCCGAAACGCCGCTTACGATCGGGAATTGGAAATCTGCGTCGCGAGGGCGATCGAGAATCACGCCGTGAGCGTCAATCAGAGCCACCTCGACGCCATTGCGCACAAAAGCGATGGGCGTGCGCTCGGTGAGCTCGATGCGAATGCGATTCGGGAGAATACGCTCGACGGTCGCAGACTCGATCCAGGGGATTTGCTCGAGCTGGCTCCGCCGAAGATCCAGCGACATGCGCAAAACGCTGCGATTCCGATCTTCCACGAATTGCTTCAACACGGCTTCGCGGGTAACGACGTGATTGCCGGTCAGCTCAATCTGCTCCGGCCTCAGCAACAGCATGGACGGAGCATAAAGAAGAAATCTTGTCCCATGATACGCACCGACGGTTATGGCCGCACCGGTAGCGGTCGAAAGCAGGACGCGGCGATAGAACGTCCAGCCGTGGCCGCTCAACTTCCTGCGACGAATTTCAACGGGCTTTTGACGGCGCAGATAACGCGGCTCATCGTCGCCAATCAGCTCGGGCCGGTAACGCTCGCCGGCCTCCGCCGCCGCGGTCGCGTTCCTTTGCATGGGCTTCAGGCGTTCCAAACGACCACCTCGTTTTCCAAAGCCACGCCGTAAGCTTTCCGTACGCGCTCGCGCACATCGCCGATCAGCGCCAGCATGTCTTTGGCGGAGGCGTGCCCTGCATTCACAAAAAAATTGGCATGGCGTTCGCTGACTCGCGCATCGCCTATGGAAAGCCCTTTGAGCCCGAGCTCATCAATCATGCGGCCCGCTGAGGCGCCCGGAGGGTTTTTGAAGATGCAGCCCGCACTTTTTTGCCCAAGGGGCTGGCTGGAACGCCTTTTTTCGTTGCAGATACGAATACCGTTTAGAATTTCGTTGTACGGTTTGGAGGGTAGTTCCAATATCACTGCGAGCATCATATCATCAGCCGCAAAAGAAGTGTGGCGATATTCGAAAGAAATTTGATGCCCCCGGAGAGTTTCGATTTTCCGCGCGGCGGCGCGATACAGCTGCACTTCGCGGACGTAGGTGCCGATTTGCATCCCGTAGGCGCCGGCATTCATGCGCAGCGCTCCACCGACCGTGCCGGGAACTCCAATCAAGCCTTCCATGCCGCCGAGGTCGTGCTTAGCGCAAAAGGTGACGGTGCGGCCCAGGTCAGCCGCGGCGTCGATGTGCGCCAGATTGCCTTCCAAGACGACGTCGGGCTCGGGTGGAACGAGTTGCAAAACCACCCAAGGCAGCTCCCCGTCATCGACCAACAGGTTTGACCCGCCGCCAAGAAACCTGTGGGGAACGCGGCTCGCCTCGAGAAGGCCGAGCAAATCGGGAATGCTTGCGTGTTTGGTGATGCGGAGCATGTCGGTGGTTCCGCCGATGCCGAGGGAAGTCCATTCGGACAGTTTCGCCCCGGGACGCAGGTCGACGCCGCGTTCCGCCAAATGTCCGCGTAATTGAGGATCGCTAATGCGCATGTTGCGCCGGGTGCTCTGCCCCCAGCAAAGTGACGAGATCGTTGCTGGCGCGGCTGACGCTGCCGGCGCCGATGGTCAAAATGGCGTCGCCGGGGCGGGCCTGCTTTAGCAGATACTCGGTGGCCTGCTGAAGTGAGCGGGAGTAGTAAACACTTTTGTGACCAGCGCCGCGAATGGCATGGGCGAGACGCTCGCTGGTCACGCCGGGGATGGGCGCCTCGCCGGCCGGGTAGATGTCGGTCAAGACAAGCACGTCGGCTTGATTGAACGCGCGACAGAATTCGTCCCAAAGATGCTGAGTACGCGTGAAGCGATGCGGCTGGAAAAGCACCAGCAGCCGACTGAACTCGCAGCCGCGGGCGGCGTCGAGTGTCGCGCGGATTTCCGCAGGGTGATGCCCGTAATCGTCGATAACCGTGATGTCGTTCACGACGCCCTTGATGTCGAAACGGCGGCCAACGCCGGCGAATTTTGCAAGGCCCTCGCGAATCAGGTCGGAGGCAACGTTGAGATAGAGGGCTACACCAGCGGCGGCAGCGGCATTGCGTACGTTGTGCATCCCGGGGGGATGGGGCAGGCGGAAGATGCCCAAATCATCGCCTTTATAAGTAAGTCTGAACTCGCTCTTTAGGCCGTCGAGTTTTATATCGCTTATGACCAGATCGGCCTGGCTGGAAGTCCCGTAGGTGATGATGGGACGCTTCACGCTGGGAATGATGGCCTGGACATTGGGCTCGTCGATCGACAGAATCGCCGCGCCATAAAACGGCACGCGATTCACAAACTGAGTGAAAGCCCCCTGAATATCCTCAAGCGAAGTGTACTGGTCGAGATGCTCGCGATCGATGGTCGTCACCACGGCGACGACTGGCGCGAGCATGAGGAAACTGCGGTCGCTTTCGTCCGCTTCCACGACAAAATACTCGCCCTTGCCCAAACGGGCGGTGGTTCCCGCTTGATTGACGCGCCCGCCGATCACGAATGTTGGATCGAGATGCGCTGCTGCCAGAAGCGAAGCGACCATCGAAGTCGTGGTGGTCTTGCCGTGGGCTCCGGCAACGGCGATGCCGTATTTCAAGCGCATCAATTCCGCGAGCATCTCTGCGCGCGGGATCACCGGAATCTTCCTGTTGTGCGCTTCGATGACTTCCGGATTGTCGGGCTTCACGGCGGAGGAAGTCACCACCACGTGGGCGCCATCGGCGTTCGACGCCTGGTGACCCCCATAAATCGTGGCGCCCAAGTTTTCCAGCCGTTCCGTGATGTTCGAAAGCTTTACGTCGGACCCGGAAACGGAATAGCCCAGGGTCAGAAGGACTTCGGCGATGCCGCTCATGCCGATGCCGCCGATGCCGACCAGATGAATGCGTTGGAAATTGCGAAAGGAGACCATCATGGATTCGCCCTCATCCTTTACCCTGCACGTTTGCGGCCTCTTCAATCAGATTGACGATTTCCTCCGTGGCATGAGGGCGGGCTAGCGCGCGCGCGTTGGAAGAAAGCTTTTCGATGTCCTGGGGTTGGTCTAGAAGCGAGAAAATCTCGGCGGTCAGTTTTTCGGCGGTCAGCTCGGGCTCGGTAATGAGGCGTCCTGCGCCGGTGCGCGCCATTTCCTGCGCGTTGCGCAGTTGATGGCTGTCGGTGGCCCTGCCGAACGGAATGAAGATCCCGGCGCGGCCAGCGGCGGCAACTTCCGCAGCCGTAATGGCCCCGGCGCGGCAAACAATAATGTCCGCCCAGCCGAAGCGCTCAGGCATGTTCATCATAAAGGGCACGACTTCGGCGAGGATTTCGCGGCGTGCGTAGGCGGTGCGGACCGCGTCATAGTCGCGTTCGCCGGTTTGGTGCACGATGCTCAGCTGATTTTTTCGCGTGGCAAGGCGGTCCATGGAATCCACCAACGCACGATTGATCGGCAGCGCGCCCTGGCTGCCGCCGGTGATCAGCAAGCGCAGGGGATTCCCCGGCTTTCGCGGCGCAATCGAAAAGAACTCCGAACGCACGGGACAACCGGTAACCACGGCTTTTTTTCCCCAAGCCCGTGCAGAAATTGCATAGCCGGTGGCAATGCGCTTCGACAGTCGCGCGAGAAGCTTGTTGGTCAGGCCCGGCTCCGCGTTGGGCTCAAAAATAATGTTCGGCACGGCGCCGAGCCAGGTGGCCAGCAACATCGGGCCCGCGGCGTAACCGCCGACTCCAAAAGCCGCGACGGGTTTGTGTTTGCGTAAGACGCGCCTGGCGTCAAACATGGCCGGAACCAGCATCGTCAAGTTTCTGAACAGCGTTGCTCCGCTCTTGCCTTTTAGCCCGGCAACGCGCAGCGTTTCCAGAGGCAAGCCCGCCTGCGGCACCAGCTTCATCTCAATCCCACGCTCGGTTCCTACCAGCACCACTTCTCTCTCTTTTCCCCGCGCGAGCCATTCCCGCGCAATGGCCAACGCCGGGAAAACATGTCCGCCTGTGCCGCCGCCCGCGATCAGCAGTTTCACGTGACGCGCCCGCTCCTCAGGCTTCCCTGGCTTGCTGCGAAATATTGAGCAGCACGCCGGTGCCCAGCAGCATCACCAGCAAACTTGACCCGCCATAACTGATGAATGGCAGGGGAATGCCTTTGGTCGGAACCATTCCCAGAACCACCGCGAAGTTGATGAGCGCCTGCCACAACACCATGGTCGTGACGCCCAGGGCGAGCAAACGGCCAAACACGTCCGGCGCGGCGAAAGCGGCGCGAATGCCGCGCCGTCCGTAAACGACAAACAGCGCGATCACCAGTACCGCGCCGATAAAGCCGAGTTCCTCGCAAATCACCGCGTAGATGAAGTCCGTGTGCGCCTCGGGCAGATAAAAAAGCTTCTGCTTGCTTTCCATCAAGCCGACGCCGGTGAGGCCGCCGGATCCCACGGCAATCAGCGATTGCCTCAATTGAAAACCGGCGCCTTGCGGATCGGAGCCGGGGTCCCAAAATGACAGAAAGCGCGTCATGCGATAAGGGGCGAGCGTGATCAGGAGATAAAGCGCGGGCAGCGCGACCGCGACACCCGTAGCAATCCACTTCCAGGAAAGCCCCGCAACAAAAAGAATGGTGGTTGCAAACAGCAGAATGTCCAAGGAGGTTCCAAGGTCCGGCTGCGCGAGAATCAGTCCAGCACAAACCAATATCGGCGCGAAGGCCGGCAGAACCGTGTCGAGAAAACCCTCTTTGCAAAACTCCATGGCATCTTGGTCGCGCCTCTTCAGATCCAAAAACCATGCCAAGTAAAGAATCACGGCGAGCTTTGCGAGCTCCGACGGCTGGATTCCAACGGGACCGAACCGGATCCAGCGATGCGTGGCATGAGAGCGATCGAGAAAAAAGGCGCTGACCAGCATAACTAAAACGGTCGAGAGCACCGCGTAGATCACGGCCGGCTGACGCAGTTTGTGATAGTCCGTGCGCATCAAAACGAACATTCCTAAAAGGCCAAGGAGAAGCCAGGCTGCCTGCCGCACCAGAAAAATGTAGGAGTGCCCGTACAACTGCTCGGCGGTTACGGCCGATGCGCTCAGGATCATCACCGCACCAAATAGACAGAGGGCAAGCGTCACACCAAAAAGCCACCGGTCGCTGTCCGGACGCGTCGGCATATCGGTTCACCGCCTTCCTGAAGTTGTGCTTGCGGCCTGCCGCTCGAGCTGCTGCACAAGCTCCTTGAACACGCGGCCGCGGTGCTCATAATTTTGAAATTGGTCGAAACTGGCACAGGCGGGCGCGAGCAAGATAACGTCTCCGGGACGAGCGGCGTGCGCCGCTGTTTCGACCGCGCGTTCGATGGTCCCGGCTTGCTCGATGGCCACGCTCCCCGCAATTTGCTTTTCGATTTTGCTGGCCGCGGCGCCAATCAAAAGCGCCAGGATGGCTTTTTCCCGCAACGGTGCTTGCAGCGCCGTGTAGTCGCTGCCTTTGTCCTTCCCGCCCAAGATAATCAGGATGCGCCCGGGAAAGGCATCCAGCGCTTTCCGTGTGGCGTCCGCGTTGGTAGCCTTCGAATCGTTGTAAAAACGCACGCCGCCAATTTCTGCAACGAATTCCAGACGATGCTCGACTCCCGCGAAAGAGCGCACGCCTTTTGCGACGGAGGCCGGCTCTGCGCCCGCAAGCCGCGTCGCCGCCACCGCAGCTAGGACGTTTTCCACGTTGTGCGCCCCGGCCAGCGGAATATCCGCAAGCTTGAGAACCTTTTCTTCTATCCCCTCACGGCGAAACAGGACTTCGTTTTCCTTCACGAACGCGCCTTCGGCGACGCGCTGCTTCCGGCTAAACCAAAACACTTGTGGTTTTGCGGGAGCATACGGCGTCGCGCCGGGATCATCGGCATTCAGCACGGCGCTGTCCGCTTCCGTCTGGTTCTCGAAGATCCGGGCCTTGGCGGCGCCATAACTCTCGAGCGTATGATGGCGGTCGAGATGATCGGGCGTGAGGTTCAGGAACACGCTGATATTGGGACGAAGCTTTTCGATCAGCTCCAGTTGAAAACTGCTGAGCTCCGCAACGGTGATGGTCTTGTCACTGGTCTTTTCCACGTAGGAAATCAAGGGCGTGCCAATGTTGCCCGCCAGAATCGTGGAGAAACCCGCATTCTTCAGAATGTGCTCAATCAACGACGTTGTCGTCGTTTTCCCGTTCGACCCGGTAATCCCGATGAGTCGCCCTTTTAGAAAACGGCTGGCAAGCTCGATCTCGCTCCAAATGGTGAGGCCTTTCGAGCGCGCCGATTGCAAAAGCGGCGCATCGGCGGGCACGCCTGGGCTGGGAATGATCAGCTCCGCCTCCCGAATCAATTCCTGGCGATGGCCAGCAAGCTCCAGGCCAACTCCGGCTCTTCGCAGTTCTGCGACTGCGGCGCCGAGCTCGCTCTCACCACGCGTGTCGGTCGCCGTCACCCGCGCGCCTCGCGCGGCGCAAAACAGCGCCGTGGCCACTCCCGTCCTGGCCAGGCCCACCACGAGCACGCGCTTGTTCCGAAGTTCGATCGACGCAGACATTTTGAATCCCGAAGTTCCTACCTCAATTTCAAGGTCGTCAGCGCAAACAGCGCAAACACCAAGGCGGCAATCCAGAAGCGGACGATCACCTTCGATTCGCTCCAGCCCAGCAATTCGAAATGGTGATGAATCGGCGCCATGCGAAAAATGCGCTTGCCGCGCAGCTTGAAAGAACCCACTTGCAAAATGACCGAGAGCGCTTCCACGACAAATATTCCGCCCACGAAAAAAAGCAATATCTCTTGCTTGATGATGACGGCGATGGTCCCGAGCGTTCCGCCCAGAGACAACGAGCCGACGTCTCCCATGAAAACCTCCGCCGGATGCGCGTTGTACCAGAGGAAACCCAGCGACGCGCCTACCAGCGCCCCACAAAACACCGTGAGCTCGCCGACTCTGGGGATGTATTGAATATCGAGATACGTGGCCCAGCGAAAATTGCTGCTGACATAGGTAAGGAGCGTGAGCGCCCCCGCGGCAATGACCGTGCAGCCAATCGCGAGCCCATCCAGACCATCGGTCAGATTCACCGCATTTGACGATCCGACAATTACCACGCAGACAAAAATGAGGAATGGAACAAAGGCCAGCGGCCACCAATGCAGAGTGCTTAGCAAGGAATGAATCACGAGGTCCGGGTGAATCCGCTTCGCAAAGGGAATCACCAGTTGCGTCGAATAGAAGCCGCGGCTCACCAAAACAAGCAGCGAGCCGCCGACCACCAGACTGACCAAGATCTGGAAATAGATTTTTTTCTTCGCCGTGAGGCCCAGGTTCTGCCGTTTCGAGACCTTGGCGTAGTCATCAATAAAGCCGATGGTCGCGAATCCAACCAGCGCAAACAGCGCCATCAAGATGAAGGGGTTCTTCAGGTCCGCCCAGAGCAACGCCGGAATGGCGGTGGACAACACGATCAGCACGCCGCCCATCGTCGGCGTGCCGGCTTTCTTCTGATGCTGCTGTGGGCCCTCTTCGCGGATGTACTGCCCGATCTGGAGCTCGCGCAAGCGGCGAATCAGCCACGGCCCGAAAACGAGCGCGAGAAACATTGCGGTCAAGCTCGCATAGACCGTTCGAACCGTGATGTAACGAAACACGTTGAGCGGGCTAAAGTAGCGCCGCAGAACCTCGACGAGGAGGTAGTAAAGCATCTTAGTGCCGCACCTCCTGACGCGACAACTCCCCCGGCGCCGCATGTCGGGCGATCAGCGCATCGACGATCTGCTCCATCTTCACTCCTCGGGAACCCTTTACAAGCAGTAGGTCTCCGGGAGCAACCAGAGTTTCCAGAAATTGCGCAGCTTCCGGCGGCGTCGCGAAGAACTTTGTGCGCGCCCGCGGCAGGCCCGCCGTCACCGCTCCCTCCACGATTTGCGAAGCGTCACCGGCCACACCGATGACCCAGTCCACTTTTCCGGTTTTCGCGGCAAACCGGCCGGCTTCGCGATGCAACTCCGGCGACGCGTTTCCCAATTCGCGCATCTCGCCGGCGACAAGGATTCGCCGCTGGAAGTTGGGCGTTGCCGCAAGCAATTCCGTCATGGCCTCGAGCGCAGCCGGGCTCGAGTTGTAGCTGTCATTAATCAGCGCCGCACCATTCGAAAACTGCAGAAGCTCGCCGCGCATCGCCGGAGCGCGCAGCGTGTTGAACACGCTCTGCGCCTCTAGAGCGCCGATTCCCCAAACGCTCGCCGCAGCCAACGCCGCAAGCGCGTTGGCGACCGCATGCCGCCCCGGAACGGTCAACTCCAAGCGCACCCGGCCTTCCGGACTTACATAATCGAACGCCGATCCCAGGGCGCCGCGGTCTTCGATCTCCGCCGCCATGAAAAACGCCTGCTTTTCGATCCCGTACGTCAGCACGCGGCCCGGCGCGTAAGGCCCAAACGCCGCAACGCGCGGATCGTCAGCGTTCAACACCGCCGTGGAACCGCTGCCGTTCAGCCCCTCTATCAACTCGCGCTTTGCCAGAGCAATCTCATCGACGGAAGAGAAAAATTCCAAATGCGCCGGGGAGACGCGCGTCACCACGCCAACGTCCGGACGCGCGGTCGCCGCCAGCCGCGCTAGCTCTCCGCGGCGCGACATCCCCATTTCCAGAACCGCCGCTTGATGGGTTTCCTCCAGCCGAAACAGCGTCAGCGGCAGCCCGTACTCGTTATTCAAATTTCCTTCGGATCTCAGGACCCGCAGCTTCGTGCCCAGCAGGGCCGCCAGCATTTCCTTCGTGGTAGTCTTGCCGACAGAGCCGGTGACGCCCGCAATTTTGCCACCCCAGGCTTCGCGCACCGCCCGCGCCAACTGCTGGAGCGCCCGGAAGGTGTCGGGCACGGCCAGGCAGCGGTCGCCCACCGAGCCCGCAAACCTTGCGAGATGCGCTTCCGCCACGACCGCCGCCAGCGCTCCCAGATTGAGCGCACTGGCCACATGATCGTGTCCGTCGTGACGCGGTCCGTGGATGGCCACAAACAGTTCTCCGGCGCGAATCGCGCGAGAATCAATCGACACGCCGGCCAGCCGGGCCAGGGGGTCGAGTCCCGCTCCTGGCCGAGTACCCAAAGCGCCAGCCACCTGTGCAATCGTCCACCGCATAAACTCCTCAAAGGGTTGGTTTTAGTCCAGTACCGCACGGCACGTTCGGTTTTCAACGTTTTGAGGGCTCCTCCTCTCGTCAGGCCTGCTTTTGGCCGCCCCATCCTGCCCGGGGCCCGAGCGCCCTCGTTATTGCCACGGAACAAGCGCGCTAGGTGCCAAACCCGTTTTTCGGCCCCGCAAAACCCCGTTCGCGAAGCGCGCGCCGCGCCACTTCGCGATCGTCAAACTTGAGCGTGCGGTCCGCGAGAATCTGGTAATCCTCGTGACCCTTTCCCGCCAGCAGCACGATGTCGCCCGCTCGCGCTTCATCGATGGCCATGCCGATGGCCTTTTCGCGATCGGTCTCGATCAAATATTTTCCAGCCGTCTTCTGCAAGCCGACCACGACGTCGCTGATGATTTTCAGCGGCTCTTCCGTGCGCGGGTTGTCGCTTGAAAGAATCGTCAGGTCGCTCAGCCGTCCGCTCACTTCTCCCATCACCGGCCGTTTCGTGCGATCCTTTAATCCGCCACATCCGAAAAGCGTGATGATGCGGCCTTCGGTATTCAGTTCCCGCGCAGTTCGAATGAGATTTTCGAGCGCATCATCGGTATGCGCGTAGTCCACGATCACCAGAAACGGCTGACCCATATCAATGCGCTGGAAGCGCCCGGAGACGCTTTCCAGATTCTCGAGGCCCTTCTGGATGATTTCATTCGAAAAGCCAAGAGCCTGGGTGGCGCCAATTGCGGCGAGCAAGTTGTAGACGTTGATCCGTCCGACGAGCCGCGACTTCACCTGCAATTTTCCCTTGGGCGTATGGGCGGTGAAACGCAACCCCTCGAAACTAAGCTGAAATTTGCTTGCGGTGATGTCCGTTTGCGATTCCAGGCCATACTTCACCGTGCTCTTCGCCAAACCGGCCAACTGCTTGCCGTAGCTGTCGTCGGTATTCAGCACCGCGACTTCCGGCGCGCCCGCGCCGGTACCTGCAAATAGGCGTCTTTTCGCCGCGAAATAATCCTCAAAGGTTTTGTGATAGTCCAGGTGCTCGCGCGTGAGATTCGTGAACACCGCGGCTTGGAAATGGCACCCCCACAACCGGTCCATCGCAAGCGAGTGCGAACTCGCCTCCAGCACCGCGTATTCCCCGCCGGCGTCGCGAATTTCGGCAAAAAATCCCTGCAGATCCACGGATTCGGGAGTGGTATTCGGCGCGGGATAGTCGCCCCGCGGGGTGTGATAGGCGATGGTGCCAAACAAACCGGTCCTGGCCCCGGAGGCCTTTATGATCGCATCCACCAGCGAAGTGGTGGTGGTCTTTCCGTTCGTTCCGGTCACCGCCAGCAATTGCAGGGCGTCGGCCGGATGGTCAAAAAAATTCGCGGCCGTACTCGCCAGCGCTTTCCGCGTTTCTCGGACTTGAATCCAGACAACTCCCCGTGGAAATTCCTTGGGGGCGGGTTCTTCGCTCGCAACGGCCACAGCGCCTCGTTTCACCGCGTCCTGAATAAAGGCGTTTCCGTCGGCTTGCGCGCCATGCAGCGCAAAAAATAGCGCGCCCTTCTCTACTTTGCGCGAATCACAACTCACCTGCTGAATCTCGAGGCGGTCCCGAGAGCTCGGCAGAACGGTTTCTACCCCGCGAAGCAGTTCGCTCAGTTCTTTCCCCGTTCTTGATCCGGCGACTTGGACAGACTGTTTCAGGGGCGTGTCCTGCGCGGTCGTGGTGGTGTGTTTCACCTGTTTTTCGTGGCCTAGCGACATCTTCATCCTAACGCCTGCTCTTGCGCTTCGGCTTGGCGATCTTTTCGCCCGGTGCCCCGAATTGCACCGTCAGCTTCGCGCCTGGCCGCACCTTCATCCCCGCCGCTGGCGTTTGACTTCGTGCAAGACCGCTGCCAACCAAGAAGGGGTCCACCCCCAGCTTCAAACACGTCTCCGTCACTTCCCGCATGGTCTTTCCCAAAAAGTCCGGCACAAGGATGTCGCGGCCTTCATCCACTGCTACGGTCACTGCTCGAGCCTTATCGATCGCTCTCCGCGCATTTGTCCCGGAGGACTCGGCTGGGGGTAGGTCCGGTAGAGCAACAAAATCGGTTGGAGTGAAGTCCGTGAGCGCTGCTAAGTTTGATGCATTTCTATCCTGGTACGCAACTCGAATCAACTGCGGCTCGACTGGCACGTCGCGCGGCACATCCAGATAGGCCAGCACCTGCTCGGCGATGCGTTTGAAAACCGGCGCCGCCACCTGTCCGCCTTCGCGTTGCCCCACCGGCGAATCCAGCGACACAAGAATCGTCACTGCCGGATTATTGATGGGAGCCAACCCGGCGAAGGAAGCGATCAGTTGCGTGTGGGAATAGCGGCCGGTCGAGGGATCAATTTTTTGGGCGGATCCGGTCTTTCCTGCGGCGGTCCAGCCGTCCAGATGCGCCAGCTTCCCCGTGCCATGCAATATCACCCCTTCCATCAAGCGACGAAGAGTCGCCGCTGTTTCCGGCTGGATCACGCGCCGGGGCTCCACGGGAGATAACACGCCCTCTCGAGGTAAAGCTTTATTGTCACGGCGCAGTCCGGCGACAACATGTGGCCGGTACAGCAGGCCCCCGTTCGCAATGGCAGAAACCGCGGCAAGCAGCTGAATGGGCGTGACGCCCACCTCCTGGCCCATCGAAATCGACCCGATGGAGATTGCCGACCAGTTCTCGAGCCGCCGCAGCAATCCCTTGCTCTCGCCGGGCAAATCCACGCCGGTCAACTGGCCGAATCCGAAGGCGCGAATGTAATCGTAAAATTTCGGCGCTCCCAGCTTCAGGGCGATCTTGATCGCTCCCACGTCGCTCGACCGCGCCAGAATGTCGGAAACCGTCAGCAAGCCGAATGGCTCGTGGTCGCGAATACGGTGCCCCGCCAGGTACACCGCGCCGTTCTCGCAATCGAAGACCCCCTCTGGCCTCACGATCCCTTGGTCAAAGGCCGCCGCAAGCGTAATCAACTTGAAAGTCGAGCCGGGTTCGTAAAGCGCAGTGACGGCGCGGTTCATCCGCGCTTCGGCGGACGCTTCTGTTGCCGCATTCGGATTAAACTTCGGCCAATTTGCCAGCGCCAGAATTTCCCCGTTATTGGGATTCATCACGACGACCATTCCGGCCAGGGCGTGCGTCTTTGAAATGGCCGCCACGAGTTCTCTCTCTGCGATATATTGAATCTGCTCGTCCAGCGTCAAGACTACATCCGCGCCGCGTTCGCGTTGTGCCTCCACACGATCGAACCAGCGCTGCCGCGCGTCCGCCATCACCACGATTTTTTCACTCTTGCCGCGAATCTGGGTGTCCAGCCCGTATTCGATTCCGGCGAGCCCTTTTTCGTCGAGGTCCACGAAGCCCAGTACGTGGGCAGCAAGGTCGCGCTTCGGGTAGATTCTCTGGTTCTCCTTTTGAAAATAAATCCCCTTCAGATTGAGGGCCTCGACCGCCTCTTTCTTGTCGGGAGGCACCTTGCGGGCAATCCAAGCGAAGCTTTGTGCCGACGCCAATTTTGCTTCCAACACCTCGCTCGGGATCCCCAGCACGCGCGAGAGCAGTTGCGCGGCCAGCTGAACATCTGCGACTTCAATGGGTACCGCGAACACGGAATCCACCGGGATGCTCATTGCCAGGGGATCCAGGTTGCGGTCGTAGATGGAGCCGCGCTTTGGCGTGATGTCCATGATGCGTTGCTGCTGCCGGGCCGCGCGTGCGAGGTACTCGGTGTGACAGACGAGTTGCAGGTAGCCTAGTCTGCCGACTACGGCGACGAGACAAATCAGGATTAGGCTCGAAACCAGGAGCAGCCGTTCACTTGCGGTGAACTCACGCCTGTCTTTCCCCGCCCGGCGGTCAGCTTTCACGACGTGCGCGCGGTTTTCGGACATGATGGGTTCAGCTCGGCCGGTGCTCCGCCACAAGCTTCATTTCAGCAGGATGCAATTTTGCGGCGCCCCGTCCGCAACCAGGGCTTATTGCGAACGGTTCTGCCGTACCAATCTCACGGCGGCCACCTGGGCTCCCGGCGGAGAGTCGTACTCGCGAATTTGCGTCGGCAGCGGCTCGGTCAGGCCCAATTGACGGCGCGCGATGATGTCAATGCGCATCGGGTTTCGCAGGCTGGCTATTTCCAGTTTCAAGGAAGAGTTCAAGGTCGCTGCGGCTGCCTGTTGCGCTTTGATTTCCTCGAGTTGGAAGCTCAGATCGATGCAGCGAAAGTGCTGATAGATGTACAACATGAAAAAAGCGGCCACCACGGAACCCAACGCCAGCGTGCGGTAGTAGTAGCGAAGCTTCACCGGTTCGACGTGGCGCACCAGGCGCGAATTGTCAATCCGCTTGACGGTCTGGAACTCCCGCACCGGCCTTGCTCTTTTCTTGCTCGCCATAACTAAACTCTTTCCGCGCACCGCAGTTTCGCGCTTCGCGAACGCGGATTTCGAGCCATCTCTTCCCTGGTGGGCTGGATCACGTGTTTGGTCAGCACCTGGAACGTTCCGGCCCTCTCTCCTTCATGAAACGCGCGCTTGACGAGGCGGTCTTCCCGCGAGTGGTAGCTCACGACCACCGAGCGGCCGCCCGCATTCATTGCAGCGGGGGTCCGAGAAAGAAACTGCCCGAGTTCCTCCAACTCTCGATTCACCGCTATCCGCAGCGCCAGAAACGTTTTTGTTGCGGGATGCAGTCTCTGCCTTCCCCATTGTCTTCGGACCCCTGCCACAGTCGTTGCCAGGTGTGCGGTGTCGCGTATCGGTCGCGCTCTCACGATCGCCCTGGCGATCCTTCTAGAATCGTGCTCATCCGCTTCGCGGTAGAGCAAATCGGCCAGCTCTCTTTCCGGCCATCGATTCACAATCTCGTCCGCCGTCAATTCGTCTTCGGCGTTCATGCGCATGTCGAGCGGACCGGCTTCGCGAAAGGAAAATCCTCGCGCGGCCTGGTCAAGCTGCATGCTCGAAACCCCCAAGTCGGCCAAGACCCCGTCCGCCGGCGGAATCCCCAACTCGCGTGCGACCTCCGCAATCCTCGAGAACGGCGCTTCGACCACCGTCACCTTCGTCCCAAAGATCTTCAGCCGCTCCTGCGCCATGGCAAGCGCCCGTGCGTCCCGGTCCAGACCGATCAGCCTCCCAGAGGTTAATTTCCCGGCGATCGCCTCCGCGTGACCGCCCGCTCCCAGCGTTGCGTCGATGTATGTTCCGTCCGGCTTTACGCGTAGCCATTCGAGCACCTCTCTCAACATCACCGGCGTGTGTGGCGGATTCCCGCTTTCTCGCCACTCGCCACTCGTCACTCGCCACTTCCCCCCTTAAATCCCCAAGTCTTCCAAGGCCTTGTCGTCCTCGTCGGTGTACGGCTCGTTCTTCAACTGGTCCAGCATGCGCGTGTGGTTCATCACTTCCAGGTAGTCCAGGTTGCCGAGCACATCCACGTCGGCCTTGGTCTGCGCCGATTCCCTCAGCACGGTCGGCAAAAGCAGCCTCCCCTGCCCATCCAATTCCACGGTCTGCCCGTAATAGCTGGTGCGCATCAGAAACTTCCTTTTCGCCCGGTTGGTGCTCGGCATCTTGGCGAGCTTGTCTTCGATCTCCGACCAAACTTTCATCGGATAAATCCGTGCCGTCTCACCGCTGGTGCTGGTGATGTAAAACTGGTTCCCGAACTCCTTCAATTGCTCGAGAAACACCGCGGGTATCTTCAGACGACCCTTCTCGTCCACCTTGGCCGGACAGTTGCCCCGCAGCTTCATGTCCACCGCTCAGTTCCGCCCGTTTGCCGGAATCGAACGCGAAAATGTGGTCTAGGATGGCCAAAATGCCCACTTTCACCACAACTTACGCTGACCTCTACTCTGCCCTACAGCCTGCTACCTTTTGCCCCAATATCCCACTTTCTACCAGTTTTCGCCACATCCTACCCGATTTTCATGGTTTGTCAAGAGAAAAGTGTAGACAATGCAGCGGCCAGGAGAAGGTTGCGGCTGGCCTCAACCCGTACTGGAGGGCCTAGCTTTCCGTCTTCAAGCTGTGGTGTTGAGACTCCGAACGCCTAGACGCAGGGGAGGTGGGACCTCGACTCCTGGGATGGTACTAGTCTGGCTTCGGTGAACTCCGCGGGCTCGCGGCTTCCGCCTCGATCTTCTCTACGGTTATGACGTTCGTCTTGGGATCGCGCGTCCCCACCACCCTCACTTTTTGTCCCGCCCATTGTTCCGCCAGAACCTGGGCATCGAGCTTGTAAACCTTGGTTTTTGTCTCGAGCACGTATCTTCCGCCGCGCTCTTTCACGCAAAAGCGGACGCATTCCGTGTCCGTTTTGATTTCCGGCTTGATCCCCATCATTTCCTTGTGGGATTGGCTCAGCGAATGCACATTCAGTGCACACTGCGAATCGGCAATTTCGCCGGTGAAGATTTTTTCGCTTGTCCCCGGTCCGGCGGTGGCCGTTAAAGCGATCCCCGCCAGCGCGGCCACAAGCGAGACCGCTCCCGATTTCTTTTCATCGTTAGTACTCCTTCCCCTTATCTGTCGCGATCCCTGGCGAGGGCAGCACTACAAATTTCATGTTCATCCCTTCGTGATCCTGGCTGCAGATGACCGTGAAGACCACCACGTACTCGCCCGGCTCGCCTGGCGCCACCAAGGAAAATTCCTGGACGCCTGGTTTCAGCATGAAGTCCCACCCGTCAACGGGGCTCCTATCTTTCGCACGAAGCAAGGTAAAGCCGTGAATGGCGCCATCGCGATTCACGTTTTTCGCCTTCTTAGCTGTGACTCGCAAGGTAATCGGCTCCCCGGCCCTGACCGTGATGATCGGCTGTTTCTGTCCGGGCATTTTGTATCGGCTGTCGTGGTCCGCCAGGATGTCAATGACGCGCCCCGCCGGTTCGAGACTCTGCCCCCGGGCGCAAATGCCGAAAAGCGCGGCCAGCATCGCGGCACACCCGCGATCGCGCAATGTCTTCGCAAATTTGCGGTTCGCCCTCACTGCGTCATGTAACTCAGAATCAACCTCATGTCTTCATCGGTGAGCATGGCGCGAACCCTCATATGCCGAATCGCCGTTGCCATGACGCGCGAGGGAAACTTATGCGGTGGCTGATGGCAGCGTCCGCAATTCGTGCGGAAGCGCTTTTCACCTTCTATGCGCTGAGCCCTCTCGGCGCTTGCCGTGCTTCTTAAAGCCGGTGGTGATCGGCGGTCATGGCTTGCGTTGGAATTAGCAGTCGAAGGTCCGGCTGAGGCAACAACCGCGGAACCCTTGTCGGACCTTTCCTGTTCCTGCGCGAGCGCCGAGCGGACCAGGCAGGCCATCACCCCCAAGCAACAAACCAGCATCCAGTTTCGCCTCATCGCGGGCCTCCTGCCGACCCCATTGGAACAACGAACCGATAGGTGAGGCCCAGCGTCCAAACGTTCAGGTTGCCCGCGCTGCTGAATTGCCGGCCATAATTGCTTGCGGCTTTCAATCCATCGATAAAGTAGTAGTTCAGCCCGAATTCGAATTGCTTTGTATTTATCGGCGGCAACGCATCACTGACCAGGTCCCCAGTGAAAAACTGCTGGTACCTCGCCACGAGTTGCGTCCGGCGCATCTCGTTTTGCAGAAACGGAAGCTGGCTCAACTTGTAAGCGGGCTCAATCCAGTAGCCGCTTCCTCTTTTTGAATTTGCGTACTCGCCGCGGATATCCAGCGGAAGCAGCGTTGGCTGCCAGATGGCATGAAAGCCAAACAGATTCGATCGCTCCTGTTGCAGCAAATGTTGGAACGAGCCTCCCATTTCCAATCGTGCCTTGGGTATGAAAATCCCCGTGCGGACGCCGGCAAAGCGATCGGAATCGACCGGGCTCGTCGTCGATAGCGCGGAAAAATAAACGGCGTAGTTAATGTTGAACTGCGGGCGCGCTTTGAATCCCCCGCGTATCATCCCGCCGGTGCTTGCGTTGCTGGGTCCGATTCCAATCGGCAAGATCAGTGGGTCGGATTGCAGGTTTCGGATCCACACCGGATAAAGCCGCTCGTTGAATATCCCGAAAGGTGTCAGGAAGCGCCCCACGGTTATCGTCACGCAGGAATTCGCAATGAAATCCAGTTGGGCGTATTCGACCTCCTTTTCTACCGGGCCTCCGTGAAACCCGCTTCTACCCGGCAGTTGAACCAAGTCGTTTTCGAAGGTCGCGCGCGTTTCGAACACCCACCGCTGTCCGATTGGGACGAGCACTAGCGGTGTGGCGATGGGGTGCAGATCGGGTTGGCCGCCACTGAAATTGCTGATGAAGCCCACGCTTCCTGTGAGCAGCGGCACGGGCTTGACGTCTTCATCGGACCGCTCTTGCGCGCATGCGCTCGGAGTCGATGCGCCCACGGCAAAGACGAGCGCGACAACCGCCAGCCTCTTAAGAGTTCGAGGGAAGCCGCAAGTCAGCAGTCTTCTTCTGACTCTCTTCACACTTCACCCCGAGCGGCTGATTCCGTCTTCGAATTCCAGCTTGCGAGACCCCCAGAGGCCGGTCAAGTCACGTTCCGCTAGCGTGTGCCTGGAGAGGTATTTGCCGATGCGCCGCGCGGGCAGTTTTTCCGGGAATATCTTCGAGGAGGCGGCGGGCGAGCAAAAGCCGCTAGCGAAACCGTTTCTCTCTGCCCATCACGGAATCCGCCTGGCTCGATCGTCCGGACCGCTGTTGCGCTTGCCCTCGCTTGACTTGAACTCAGCGATCTTTCGACCAGCGAAAGCGCACACCGCCTGAAAACAAAATGGGCGTGCCGATCTGCGGTACGGGAGTGGTCTGCACGAAGTACTCGCGGTTCAGGGCGTTCTCCAAATTCAAAAAGCCACGCCAGCGCTCGCCGAAGGAGCGTGAGACTTGGAGATTCAGCACAAAGTAGCTTCCCAGTTTCCGCTGATTCTGGCTGTCGTCGAAGCGATAACTCTCGTAGCGGCCTTCCACGCTCGCGTCGGCCCATTTGGGATGGGAATAAAGAACTCTCGCGCTTGTGCGATGCTTGGGCACCTGGGGCAGAAGCTTTCCGACAATAGTTGGATCAGCAGCAAAACTCCCCACCACCGACTGGTTAAAGAGATACTTCGCATCCAGGCTCCAGCGCTGCTCCAGCCGGTAGCTGATTTCGCCTTCGGCTCCTTTAACGTTGGCGTATCCTAGATTCTCCCGTTGTTGCGTAATCAGAGTCGGCGTCGTGCTGATGGTGACATTGGAGACCGGATTGTCCAGGCGGTCCGCAAATAACGTGATCCGCCAAAAAATCCGGGTTGTCAGCTGTTGATTCACGCCGAACTCGTACCCGTTCAGGTGCTCGGGCCCCAGGTCGGGATTGGCGTTCGTCACCACGTTGCCGACGCGGAAGGAGCGGTACAGCTCATCGAGCGTGGGAGCCCGGAAGCCTTGATAAAAAGCCCCCCGCAGCGAGAAACCCCGCGCCGGCCGAAAAACCACCCCGGCCCGCGAAGTCACGGTCGTCTTCGAGACGTCTGGGAACGGCATCACGGTGGTGGTGTTCGCGGGCAGGACCGTCTCGGTCCGCGAAGCCCCGTAGTTTCGCCAGTAATCCACGCGCGCTCCGGCGACGACATTGAACCGCCACCAGGGGCTCCAAACGTCTTGAAAAAATCCTCCCCCAAATGCTTGCTCTCCCGGAATGCGTCGCTCCCTCGTGGTCGTTCCCGCAAAGGCGTTTTCGTGGTCTCGCGCGTAGATCCAGCGCCCGTCGCCTCCGACCATCAGAACCTGCGCACCCGGAAGCGGGTGAGACCATTGCCCATTCCCTCCGTAGCCGTAGGAAGGCTCGCTTTGCAGCAACGTCAACGTCTCCGTTTGCCGGTTCGGCGCAATCGAGCTGAAGCTGCTTCGGAATCTTTGGTCGAAGGAATAGAAATTCCCTTGCCAATCGCTGCCGCCTCTCGTGTGCGATCGCAAGCCTGCCTGCAGAAATCCTTCCCGCGTGCCGTTGGTTTGCAATGGCGTGCCATTGTCGCGAACCTCATTAAAATACCGGCCGCTCAAGAAAATAAGCGTGTTCTTGGACACTAGTCGATCCACACGCCCGTTCGCCGTTTCGTGTTGCGAAGCCGCGTTTACGTCAACCGGGCCACGAAAAGGTTCCGAGGTGAGAATGAATCCGCCGGTTCGAAACAAATCGTTCCCGAGGCTGTAGGTGAACCGACCGCGCCGGTCGCCGGCAAACAGATCCAATTGACCTGTTCCCCTTGTTCCCCAGAGGCCTTCCACATCAACAAGAGCCGACGAAGGTCTCCTCGTGGTTAGATCGATCGCTCCCGCCATTGCCGAGCTTCCGTAGAGCGCCGAAATCCCGCCCTCATCCACTTCGATTTCGTCAACCTGCAGCAACGGGATTTTCGACCAGTACACCCAGCTCCCTACCGGATCATTGAACGGCACGCCGTCGAGCAGCACCAGCGTTCGACTGACCCCGCTCGCCCCAATCCCTCTTAGCGAAACCCCCTGCGTTGTCGGATGTGAGACGAGGCTGCTGCTCCGCCGGAACAAGCTAAAGGCCGGCGCTTGCCGCAAGAAATCATCCAGCGTCAACGTCGCCGCGTGCGAAACGTCCTTGGCGGACAACACCGTGGCTTGTGCGGGCAGATCGTCAAGCTGCTGCGCTGTTCGGGTTGCAGAAACCACTACGCTTTCGTTCACCGGAAGAATTCTCAGCATGATCTCTAGCGATTCTGCGGCTTGCCCTACACACAGGATGACTTCCCGCGTGGCAGGTTGAAACCAAGGCGCTTCCGCCCTCAGCGTGTACTTGCCCGCTGGCAAATCGCTGAACGAAAACCTTCCTTCCTGCGTTCCCGCGGTGTGGCGCTCGAACGCCTGCCCCGGTTCCCCTGCATCAGCTGCCCGCACTGTCAGCGACACACCGGCAATGCCTTGCCCGCCTACGGTCCGCACTACTCCATCAATCCGACCTGTCTTGGCCTGCTTCGCCTCCCTTTGCGTGTCCTGCTTCGCGGCGGATTCCACCGCAAACGCCGGCACGGCCATTCCAAGGTTCCCGCGCGCTTCGACCCTCCCCCACGCACCGACGCCCGCTGCGGCCAGAAAAACAATTGAGGAGACTCCTCGCAGAGTCCTATGGCCTCGCAATGCGAATCTCCTTCGTCGCCATCTAGCCATTCCGGCCAAGCCTTCCCGGTCCCCGCCACGAAAATAGCCAAGCATCCATTGAATGACTCTGAAAAGAGAGTGTCGAGGAAACAGCCGGATGATAAACACATTTCCGCCGAAGGTCTAGCGAGTGCCGCTGCCTTGGGCTTGTGAAGCGGTCTGAACCTGTCTCGTCCTGGCAACAACCTTCGAAACAAAAACCAGGCTTCCCAATAGCACCAAGGATCCAAATACCGACAAAGCGTGCGGCGCGCCGATACGTTTCGCTACGCCGCCTGCGAGCAGCGCGCCAATCGGCTGCACGCCCATGAACATCGTGGCGTATACCGCCATTACCCGGCTGCGCAGCTCGTCCGGTACGCGGTTTTGCATCAGCGTGTTGGTCGCCGCCATCTGCGAAGTAGTCGCGAACCCCACAACGAACAGCACTACGGCGCACAGCCAGAAGACTTTCGCACCGGAAAAAATCAGCAAGCCGATGGCGCACGTGGTCGAAGTCGCCCCAATCCACCGCGCCAGTCCCTTGTAGTTTGTACGCGCCGCAAAGTGCAGCGCGCCCAGCACCGCCCCCACTCCCGCCGAACTCATCAGCAATCCCAGCGTACGGGCATTTCCTTTTAGGATGTCCTGGGCGTAAATCGGCATAAACACCGAGTACTGCAGTCCAAAGAGACCGAGAACGCTCAGTAACAGCAGGGTCGACCGTATCGGTAAATCGCCCATAGCAAAGTGGAAGCCCTGCACCAGACTCTTCAGCGGCGATTCGTCGGCCGGTTTCATTTCTGTCTTCGGAATCCTCATCATCAACAGCGCCACGATCACCGCAACAAAGCTCAGGGCGTTCAGAAAAAAACACCATCCCTCGCCAAACCAGGCGATGGCGAATCCGGCTATCGCGGGACCCACCACGCGGGCTCCGTTAAAAATCGAAGAATTCAGCGCAATCGCGTTTGGCAAATCTTCTTTCCCGACCATTTGCACCAAAAAAGCCTGCCGGATGGGCACGTCAAAGGCATTCACCACGCCCAGAAGGAACGCAATGCCAATGACCACCCACGCTCCTCGCCAGCCGCGTATCTCTCCCGTCAGCGTTAATGCCGCCAGCACAAACGCGAGCACCATCGAAACGCTTTGTGTGGTGATCACGCCGCGGTGCCGGTTGTAGTGGTCGCCAATATATCCGCCGAGCCAAGAGAGAAACAACAAGGGCAGCTGGCTCGCAAATCCAAAGATTCCCAGCAACGCCGCCGAACCGGTCAGTCTGTAGACCAGCCACAACTGCGCGGTCGTCTGCATCCACGTTCCGACTAACGACGTAAGTTGTCCGGCGATGAAGAGCTGGAAGTTGCGGTGCTGCATCGCGCGGAAGCGCGTGGAAAGACCGTTGCGAAAGCGCGTCCAAGGGTTGGCGCGAAATCGCGTGGGTAGCGATACGATAATATTCCTCCATTGGTTCGATGCGGCAAATTTGAACTAGTCACCATGCCGTGAACCAGCGGAACTTGTCAACGCACCCTCGCCGAAGCAAAAGGTGCCGAATTGGCAGGATGGTTTTTGTTGGGAGCTTACAATTTAGAACTCAAAGCCCAAAAAAGCAGCTTTACTCCCCCGCCGAGTCGGGCGCTCCGACATGCATGTGGCTCAGGTCGCGAAGCAGGGCTTTGTCTTCTTCGCTCATGCCCCGCGTGAAGTTCGCGTCACTCAAATGCTGATTCCGCGCCGACTCCGGCATGTTTTGCAGGACGTTCAAGCGGCTCTTGATCGCGTTCCGCCGCGCCGGCGGCAGTTGTTTCCACGCCGGAAGCACGTCGTTTCGGATGTGATTCTGCTGCTCCGGCGTCAGCTTTGCCCAGACGCGAGCGCGTTCGCGCATTTCCTGCTGTTGCTGCGGCGGAAGTTGCCCGAACCGCCGCTCAGCTTGTTGAAGTTTTTGCCGCTCTTCGGGAGAAAAATTGCGCAGGCGATTGTCCGCCTTCGGCGGCCGGTTCGGATTGAAATTCGGCTGTCTGCGGGACTCGCCTGCCAGATTTTGCGGGCGATCCCCTCCGATCATGCCCATCGATTCGGTTTGCTGGTATGGTGACGGCCGGTTCGGTGTCGCATTGTGGTGCGGCCCATCGTTTTTGGGCGGCTTGTTCTGCGGTCTCCCGCCTGGTTGCTGTGGCGGTCGGTTCGTCTGCCTCGGCGCGTGCGGTTGTCGCTGCTGCTGGGGTGGCCTGTTGTTGTGGCTCTGCGCCGCCGAAGGCAACGCCATCGCCGCGCTGAGCCCCAGGGCTAGCAGCCCTCCGCCGAATTGGAGTCGCAGTTTCATTGCACCTTACATCTGCGGGCTCTGCTGCTGTCCGCCATCATCCGCCTGCACCGGCTGCGGCAATTCCGTCAGCGGCTCAAAGTTCGAAAGCACGTCGTAATTCTCCAGCACCGGAATGTCTTCCTGCGCAATTTGCGGCTGGTTCTTGGAGGCCGTGCCCACCCAAATCGTCGCCAGCATCAGCACTAACGCGGCAATCGTCACTCGCGGCGCCGGAATCAACCACGCCCACCAGCTCTGCTTCACCGGTTCCGCCGCCACTCGCGCACGCACACGCAAATCAAATGCCGCGGTGGGCTCGATCATCGGCAGCTCCTCCAACAATCCGCTCACCGCGCGAAACTCGTTCACGCGCAGACAGCACGCAGCGCACCCGGCAAGGTGCTTCTCCACTTCCAGCCGTTCGTTTTCCCTCAAGCGTCCATCCACGTATCCCAGGATTTTGTTTTCCATCCGGCTGCAACTCATGACTTCCCCTTCCCTGCCCAATTGCTACGACTTCCCTTGCTGCGCCACGAGGGGGGCGAGTTCCACTCGCAGCGTCTCATAGGCCCGGAACAGCAGGGACTTCAACGCGCTCTCCGAGCATTGCAGAATCTTCGCGATCTCTCCGTAATCGAGCTCCTGATACTTGTGCAGCAGCACCGCAGCGCGCTGTTTCTCAGGAAGCTTTTCAATCGCGTGGCGAATCATCTTCTTTCGGGTTTCCTCCACCAGGTGCTGCTCGATGTTCTGGTGCTTCTCGGCAATGTCCAGGGTCTTTTCTTCGCCTTCTTCCGCATCCACGGTCACCGGCGCGTCCAGTGAAATCTCCATTCGCTGGTAACGCGTGTCCCGCACCGAGTTCAACGCCAAATTCGTGGCGATCCGGAAAAGCCAGGTGGTGAACTTTGCGCTCGGCACGTAATTTTCGCGCGCCCGGTACACCCGTAAGAAGACTTCCTGCGCCAAATCTTCCGCCTGCTCTCGGTTGCGCACCATCCGGTACAGGAAATTTACTAAAGGACTCCGATAGCGATGCAGGAGTAGCGTGAACGACTGCTCGTCGCCCGCCTTCACGTCCAGCATCAGTTGGACGTCCGACCTGGCCATAGCCGCCACACTGTATCAAACCCCTGCGGCCTCAGAAAGTTGCGCATGAAAAAGCTTTCAGAAACAAGCCTAAGGCGCTGGTGGGAGAGACTTTACGGTCGCCTTTGGCGCGGCTCTCAACCTGGTTTTCACTACCCTCAGACATGGAATAAGCGCTGCATTATCAATAAGCTAGCGACGCCTACAAACACTAGCAGGGCCATCCTCCAATTCGGTTCCCGGTTGACCTCGGGAAGCAGGTCGGTCGCTGCTACATAGAGCGTCACCCCTCCCGACAGCGGCAGCGCGTACTTCAACTGCCCCTCGAGCGCGCTCGTCAGCAGCACGCCAAACAGCGTTGCCGCTCCCAATAACCCTGCTCCTAGAATGGCGTTGCGCTTCCCGCGCCCGCTCGCCAGCGCCACCGAAGCGATGGTGAACCCCTCCGGCAGCTTGTGCAGGAACACTGCAACGAAAAGAACCAAACCAAGCCAGGTCGAAACCAGAAATCCCGCGGCGATCGCCACGCCGTCAAAAAATGTGTGAATCGTCATGCCCAGCAGCACGGTCTTCCCGGCATGAACCCCGCTGAACTCTTCGTGATGCGTCTCTTCGCCAAAATGAAAATGGGGCGCAATCGTATGCTCGAACAAATGCACCAGAAAAAACCCAATCAGCACGAACAGCAGGGCGCTTTCGCCGGAAAGCCGAACCGACTCGGGAATGACTTCGACAAACCCAACCGCCAGCATGTATCCTGCGCCCAGCGCCAAAAAATACTGCAAGTATTGCCGCGGCCAGTGCTTGCGAACAACGAAGTACCCGCCAACCAAATTGCCGAGCGCCGCAAGCAACCCCAGCAGCGCCGCCAACCCCGTCCGAAATGCCTCACCATGTCCCATGACTATTTGGAGTGCGCCGGCTTGACGCCGCTTTTGCGGCCCCTCCCTGCCAACCAACAAAACCTGACAACCACCCTTGCAATAGGTTGTACTCCGCCGCGGTGCCTGCCCACGAGCGCCCCATCAGGTAGTGCCCAAAATTCCATTCGCAGGCCAGCGTCACATTACCCAGAGCAGTCCAACGCGCAAGCCATCCGCGAAGCTTCGCAAACGTCATCCACCTCTCGCAGAAATACACAATCACCAGGAACAACACGCTGCCCGTGAAAACGCCGATTTGGCCCGATCGAAAATCACCCACACGCGGCCGCAAGAAAATCCATCGTAAAGTTCCATGCACAAGCTCCACCGCCAACACCAGCAGCCACACCGCAATTCTCTCTTCCCCACATTCTTTCCGCTTAGGCCATCGTCCCGCCAATCGCGGAGTCCCTTCTCAGGCTGTCCCTCGGAGCTCGGCGCTCTCCCCTTTGTGATTTCCGAGTTGATTCTTTTTGCACCCTTCCCTGCGGCCTCCACTCGCCACTTTTCTTCACCCCGAATGCCTGAACAAAATCACATCGCCTTCCTGTACAACGTACTCTTTCCCTTCCAGCCGAACCTGAGCCTTTTCCTTCGCCGCCGCAATACTTCCCGCCGCGACCAAATCGTTCCATCGCACCACTTCCGCCCGAATAAATCCCTTCTCGATGTCGCTATGAATCACACCCGCGGCCTTCACCGCAGGGTCTCCCTTGCGAATCGTCCATGCTCGCACTTCCGGCTCCCCTGCGGTGAAAAACTGGATCAGCCCCAGCAAATCGTATGTCGCGCGAATCAACCGGTTTAGCCCCGGCTCCTGCAATCCGTACGAAGCGAGCAGCTCCGCCGCTTCTTTTTCCTCCATCTCCGCCAGCTCCGCTTCCAAGCGTCCGCAGATCCCCACCACCGCGGACTTCGGTCGTCCCTCGAGCTGGCCTAGCTTGTGCCGCACCACCGCCGTGTCCAGCTTATCCGCTTCCTCGTCCCCCAGGTTCAGCACATACAGCACCGGCCGCGCCGACAGAAACAAAAAGCCGCCGATCGACTTTTTCTCTTCCAGCGTCAACTCCAATTCGCGCAGCGGCTTTTCCGCTTCCAATTGGGCCTTGCATTTTTCCAGCGTAGCCTTCTCGGTCTCCAGCGCCGGATCGCGCTTTTTCTTCAAATCTTTTTCCACGCGCTCGAGCCGCCGCGTAATCTGGTCGTGGTCGGAAAGCATCAGCTCCAAATCCAGATTCGTGGCATCCCGCAGTGGATCGATGCTCCCTTCCGAATGCGGCACGCTCGGATCCTCGAACACCCGAATCACGTGCGCAATCACGTCCACTTCGCGCAGTTGCGCCAGCGCCTCGCGCATGCGCTCTGTCTGCATGCCGCCCAGGTCCACGTAATTCACGGTCGCGTAAGTGATCTTTTTAGGATGGTAGAGCTTGGCCAGCTCCAGCAGCCGCGGTTCCGGCACTTTGGCCACGCCCACGTGCGTCGTCGACGCCGCGCCCTTCCCTTCGACGTGCGCCCTGGTCAAAATCCGGAACAGCGTGGTCTTCCCAACTTGTGGCAATCCAATAATCCCCGCCTGCACTCGCGTCCTTTCTCTCCGCTAATTTTCCACTCGCACAAATCCCTCATCCTACCACACGCACTCCTGCTATCCGGCAGGGACAACTCCCGGCTCCGGACTCCTTTGTTGCGAACGCGATTCTAATCTCCCCTCCTGAAACGTTCGCGCCTAGCGCGCCGTCTCAACACCTATGTTCGCTCACTTCCGCCCATGGGCCTAACCGTCCTCGACCTCTCTGCCTACGTCGGGCTCTTGGCCGTCGGCGCGGTCACGCTGAACCTGTTTCTCGGAATGCTCATGGCCTTTCGGTATAGCCCGCACCGCTCCTGGCCCCATCGCCGATTCAACTACTTCCGCCTCCACAATTGGTCCGGCTACATCGCTCTCTCGGTTTCTCTCCTGCATCCCGCCATCCTGCTCATCAACAAAGACCCTCACTTTCGCCTTCTGGACCTCGTCTACCCCGTCCACTCTCCCAGCCAGCCTCTGGAAAACACGATTGGCGCCGTCGCACTCTACCTCTTGGCCTTCGTTGTCGTTACCTCGTATCTCCGTCTTCGCCTCGGCCGCCACCTTTGGAAATCCTTCCATTTCAGCATCTATTTCGCCGCCGCCGCTCTGTTCTTCCACAGCCTATGGACTGCCCCGGCCCTGAAGAATGATCCCATCGACTGGCTCGACGGCGGCAAACTGTTCGTCGAATCCTGCTTCCTCCTGATCGCATCCACGAGCCTCCTCCGCTGGCGCCACTCCCGCAGAAAAGCCGCCGGCCTCCGCCGAGCCGCCGCTCTCTAGAAAGCCTTCAACCGGAAAAAGCAGGTCGCCGGCTTTCGGGGTGACACGCGATGGAGTTTTCAGCCGAGTGTGAAGTCGCGTCCTTGACTTGCCTCTTCACCCCGACTTGCTAATCTATTTATCCCGTTTCTAGATTGGAGCTCCACGGTGGTTACGGAAAACGAACTTCCTCCATTCGACTTGCGCCTCGCCATGATCACGCTGGCGGCGAAGGACCCGCGTCTCGCTCCTTTAATTAAGGAAACGCAGGAATTCCGCGTCGCAAAGGGGGCGGAGAATCCCTACGGGGTTCTGGTGGAAGCCATCACCCACCAATCCATCTCGGGTAGAGCCGCTGCCACCATTTTCGGCCGAGTTAAAGCCCTGGGTTCTGGCGGGCGCATTCCCACACCGCACGAAATGCTCAAGCTCGGCAAACCAGCGCTCCGCAAGGCTGGGCTCTCCGCCGCGAAAATCCTGGCCATGAAAGATCTCGCCCGAAAGACCATCGACGGCGTGGTTCCCACGCTCGAAGAAGCCCACCGGCTCTCCGACGAGGAACTCGTCAATCGCCTCGTCTCGGTCCGCGGCATCGGTGCCTGGACGGTGGAAATGTTCCTCATCTTCCGCCTCGGCCGCCCCGACGTGCTTCCCGTCCACGACCTCGGCGTGCGGAAGGGCTGGGCCATCACCTACGGCAAAAAGCACATGCCTACGCCCAAAGAACTTCTGAAATTCGGTGAACGCTGGCGGCCGTACCGCACGGTCGCCTCCTGGTACATGTGGCGCGCCTGCCAACGCGCAGGCCACGCCGCCTTGCGCAAAATCCGCCCCCACAAAACCAAGGCCCACCGCCGGTCAATTCCCGCTCGCCGCACTCAGAAAAAACCTCCGCGCCTTTCTCATATTCGGAAGCCTCTCGCCGCCAAACACTCCGCTCGCCAGCCTAACTACCCTGAGTAAACACGCGGTCTGCCGCCGTTCGCCAGCCGCCTTTTGTTTTCTAGGGGTTCGTTTTTCTTTCGCGCGGCCAACCATTTACAAAAAAGGGAGGAGGTGCGGGTGGCCAAAGGGTATCTACCCCTTTTTAAGAAGATCGAAACGCCAACTCCCTCACCATCAAATACATAGCTGCAATCCCCGCCAGCAAGACGCCGCTTTCGAGCGAAACGGAGATGCGATGCAACCGTCCAAACTCCAAGAGCATGGGACTGTCGGCCGCCGTCGCCTGAATCGATCCCATCTCGACTCGGAGCGCTGCCATCTTCGCGCTAACCGCGAACTGCGAAATCGCGGTCAGCGCGATCATCAGGACCACACACAGCGCGGCGGGAGCGGCCAGACTGGCAAACGTTTTGGTCCGCGCGAGCCGCGCGAGCAGCAGCACCAATCCGCAGACGATCCCGCCCATATGCATGGCACCGAGCGCGTATCCCACCATCGCCCCCGCCTGGTCCCGGCTGCTCAAAATCCGGAACGCCCCCGGCGCCACGACAAAACTAAGGAAGACATCGCTCCCGAGCCACAGGCTCAAACCTAGAAACTCGATCGCACGAAGGAAGGTTGCCATGCGGTGATTTTAGCTAGAATGGCTTGTGATGCAAGGACAGATGGTGGGCGACAAAGGACTTGAACCTTTGACCTCTCCCGTGTGAGGGGAGCGCTCTAACCAACTGAGCTAGTCGCCCGCGGAGGAAACGCAACGCCGCCAACTGTCATCTATTTGTAGCAGGAAGGGCGCGGGTTTTCAATTGAAAGGATAACCGCAAAGCGGTTGAGAGATGCCGACAGCTACCGCACAAATCGTTTCGCAACTGCAGCGCTCCATTGGGCGCGCCATCTTCGGCAAGCAAGAGGCCATCCAGCTTGCGCTCGTCACGCTGCTCGCGCGGGGCCACTTGCTTATCGAAGACGTTCCGGGCGTCGGCAAGACCACGCTGGCACAGGCGCTTGCCAAATCTTTTCATTGCAGCTTCCAGCGGATTCAATTCACTTCGGATTTGCTTCCGAGCGACGTGCTTGGCGTCAGCGTCTACAATCCCGAGAACCGCGAGTTTGAATTCCGCCACGGGCCGATTTTTGCCAACGTCGTGCTGGCCGATGAAATCAACCGCACCACGCCGCGCACGCAGTCCGCGCTCCTCGAGGCCATGAACGAAGCGCAGGTCAGTATGGACGGCAAAACGCAACCGCTCCCGCAGCCGTTCTTCGTCGTCGCCACGCAAAATCCCGTGGAGCACCACGGCACTTACCCGTTGCCGGAATCCCAGCTTGACCGCTTCCTGATGCGCATCAAGATGGGTTACCCGTCGCACGAAACGGAACGCGAAATCCTGCGCAACCGCATCGGCGACGATCCGCTCGAATCGCTCGATCCCGTTGCGGACTTGAGCGAAGTACTGGCCATGCAGGAAGCGGTCAGCCATATCAAGGTCGACTCCAGCCTGCACGATTACGCTCTTGAAATTGTCAGTCGCACGCGCAAGACAGAGCAGCTCGCTCTCGGCGTGAGCCCGCGCGGTACGCTTATGCTGCAGCGCGCCGCGCAGGCGCGTGCGTTCCTCGATGGGCGCGACTACTGCCTGCCGGATGATTTCAAGCAGCTCGCGGTCCCGGTCTTCGCGCATCGCGTGGTGGCCAGCTCGCGCCACGCCTCGTTGCAGAAAAAGTCTGAAACTACAGAGTCGGTTTTGCGCGAAATTGTCGAATCCGTTTCCGTGCCGCTGTGAAGTTTGGTCTGGACAAACAAGGCTCCGGTCTTTTGACCACCGTGTCGTTCCGTGCAAAGCTTCATGAAATCCCGGCGCGGCCTGTCGAAATGCATTCCGCCCGCTCGACTTTCGCTCGCCTGGTAGCCAAGGCCGACCGCCCCGGCGTTCGGGCGTTTTTTCTCTCCATGGCCGCGCTTTCCGGGGCGCTTCTTCTGGCGCTCTATTCGAGCGCCGCCGCGGAACTTGGCCAGCTCGTTCTTGCCAGCACTTCGGCCCTGGTGGCGCTGGCCATCGCCGGCTGGGTGGCGGTTACGCTGGTGCCCACGCTGGCGCGCCGCACCCCGCTGCGCTGGATCGGCCACAAAATCGAATACAAGATTTCACGCGAAGGCTGGGTCTATTTCGGAGTACTTTCGCTCGTGGCGCTGGCCGCCCTGAATACCGGCAATAATCTGCTCTTCCTGATCCTCGCCAGCCTCATCGCCCTGATTCTTATGTCCGGGATTCTGTCTTCCATCAGCCTCTCCGGCATCGAAATGAGGCTGGTCCTTCCGGAACACATTTTTGCCAAGCAACCCGTCCGCGGGCTGGTAGAACTCGCGAATCAAAAGCTCACGCTGCCCTCCTTTTCCCTGCGCGTTGAAGCTGTCTCGGAAAAAGGTTCGCCCGTCTCGGCAATTCTGGACAAGCCGGTCTACTTTCCGTATCTCCGCAGGCAGGATCGCCTCCAGCAAGTCGTTCCGATGAAATTTCCGCGGCGCGGCGTTTACCACCAGGATGCTTTTCGCATCGTTACGCGCTTTCCCTTTGGGTTTCTGCAGAAGGCGCGACGTTTGAACTTGAAAACCGAAGCGCTGGTCTATCCTTCGGTGGACCCGACAACGGAATACAGAAACGTCTTGCCCGTGCTGCAAGGCGCGGTCGAGACCGTCACCAAGGGGCGGGGCCAGGATCTGTATGGCGTGCGCGATTATGTTCACACGGACAGTGCTCGGCTGGTGCACTGGAAGGCGACGGCGCGCTCCGGGTCGTTGATGGTCCGGGAATTCACCCGCGAAGAAGACGCTCGCGTCCTGCTGGTGCTCGATCCTCATTCGGCGGCCGCAGCCGAAAAATCCTCGGCCGACCCGCTATCAACAATCCTCAACGATCGCTTCGAGCGCGCCGTGGCTCTGTGCGCGAACATCGCCTGGCATTTCTATCAGGCCAATACCATGCTGCAATTCCGCAGTCTGGACTTCGATACGCCACTGGCGCCGGCGGACAAACACATTTTCGATATTCTTCGGCACCTCGCCGTCGTACAGCCGCTCCCGCGCGATCCCGAGCAAAAGCTCATCGCCGAGCTCGCTGCATCGCCGGAACTTTTCAAAATCATCGTCACCAGCCAGCCGCGCGGCTTCTTCCCCCACGCCGTCTGGAGTTCTTCCTTTATCGTCTTCCTCGAAGAGGAAGAGCGATAGATCGAAAATATAGTTGCGCGAATCCTTCGCTACTTGTGCGAGAATCTCGCGACGCGCCATGCTCACGGGACAAGACCTCGCCGCATTCCGCGGAAACCTGCTTGCCTGGTTCCGCCATTTCCAGCGCGACCTGCCCTGGCGCCGCACGCGCGACCCGTATCGCGTGTGGCTGTCGGAAGTCATGCTGCAGCAAACGCGTGTCACCGCGGTGGTTCCCTATTACGAACGGTTTCTCGAACGCTTCCCCAATCTCCACGCGCTCGCCGCTGCGCCGGAACAAGAAGTGCTGCGGCTGTGGTCCGGCCTTGGTTATTACCGCCGCGCGCGCAACCTGCAGAAGGCCGCGCAGCAAATCGTCGCAGAACACGGAGGCGAATTTCCGTCGCGGCGGGAAGAGGTGCTGGGACTGCGGGGAGTTGGCAATTACACAGCTGCGGCGATTTTGAGCATCGCGTTCGAGCAGAAGCATGCGGTGCTCGACGGCAACGTCGCACGCGTGATGGCGCGTCTTGGGGCCGTTCGCGGAGATTTGCGCGCTCGGCGGCGCTGGCAGAAGTTACAGAACTCGGCGGACGCCTATCTGGACACGAAATCACCCGGCGATTGGAACCAGGCCATGATGGAGCTGGGCGCCACGCTCTGTGCGCCAAGATCGCCGCAGTGTCTTCTCTGCCCCGTTGCGCAATTCTGCGAAGGGCGCAAGCAGGGCATCGCGGATCTTCTCCCGGAAAAGCGGAAGAAACGGGCAACCGTGGACATTCGTCTGGCAGCGGCAGTTTTTGCCGACGAACGCGGGCAGACGCTTCTGCTACCTCCGCCGGAACAGCGAAACACCGAACAGCTGGTGGATTATGTTCCGACGCTCGCTTCCAACCTGTGGCATTTCCCGACCGTCTCGGTCAACGGCGATCCCGTCGTGAAACTGCGCGGTCATCTGCGTAAGCTGCAAATTCAAAATCAGAACGGGCATTTGCCGTTCGTCCGAGTGGACAACGTGCGTCATACCGTGACCTACCGTTCGATCACCGTGGAACCGTTTCGCATCGCGGTGAAGAAACTCCCTCGCATCAAGGGCGCGGAGAGCGTTCCCCTCGACGAGATCACGGTGCTCCCCGTTTCCAACCTGACGCGAAAGGTGGCGCGGGCAGCGCTCGCCGCCGCTTCAGAGCAGAGGAGCCGCTAGATGTGTGACAGACCCCGAAGCCAGATTCTCGGTTCGGCGTGACACCACGGACTGTCCGCGCATTCTGCTCCTGCATTATCCGTTTGGGTGTTTTCTCCGCCGAGCGAAACCGCAGCCGCCTTTGCCGGTGTTACCATAAGAAATCGGCAATGGCTACCGCCGCAAATCCGGCCGCACCAGCCTGGCCCGCGGAGCGTTTCTTCCGCGCCTCGCTGTCCTTGCTCGTTCTGAGTTCCATCCTTACACTGGCGAGCACCGACAAACTCGATGGGTTCACTTCGCTGGTTGCCCCGCTCGCTGCGCTGTATAAGGGCTACCGCTGGTGGCACGGGCGGCCTGCCGAGCTTTCCCACCGCGCCGCCACCTGGTGCCTGGTGGCGTATCTCGGCTTCTTCCCCGTGGACGCCATGTTTCTATCACGCTTTTTTCTTGCCGGCGCTTCGAGTCCGCCTCTTTTCGTCTTGCTGCTGGCGGTGGTGCATTTCCTAATCGTCGCCATGTTGATCCGGTTTTACAGCGCGGCGTCGGATCGCGACGCGCTTTTTCTCAGCATGCTGGCCTTTGCCGCGATTCTGGCGGCTGCGATTCTGACCGTCGACACGCTGTTCCTGACTCTATTTTTCTTTTTCCTTCTGTCCGGAGTTTCCACGCTTATCGGCATGGAATTGCGGCGCGGAGCCGTGGGAGCCGTTTCGCCAGCCCCGGTGCGGCGGGAAACGGAGCGGCACCTCAATCGCGCTCTAAGCCTTGCGTCTCTCAGCGTGGCCGTGGGCGCCATTCTTTTGGGAGGCGCGTTTTTCTTCTTCTTTCCGCGATTCAACGCCGGCTACCTCGGACGCGCCAGCCTCAGTCCGTCGCTCATGACCGGTTTCACCGAGGATGTTGAGCTGGGTCAGATTGGAGAAATCAAGAAAAGCAAGGCATTGGTCATGCGCGTAGAGACCGGCGAGCCGATTGGATACGAATGGTTGCGGTGGCGAGGCATCGCACTGGCGAAGTTTGACGGAAAACGCTGGAGTTCCGGCGCGGTCAGGCCGCAAAGGCTTGAGCCAGGCGGGGATGGCTGGATTCGCTCGCCGCAAACGGCAAAGAACGAGAACACTCTCGGACAGACGGTCCGCTACACCGTTTTCCTCGAGCCGGTAGCCACGGATGCGATTTTCGTTCCGGGAAGATTCTTGTCGCTACAGGGAAACTTCAGCGGCGGAACGGCGAATTCGTTTGCCGCATCGCAGCGGAACTATCTTGATACGGACACCACGGATACGCTGAAAAATCCATTTCGCAACTTCGCGGCCATACGATACATCGGTGTTTCGCGTTTGCCTCCGCGCCATGCGGCGAAACTCCGCGCCGCTCCGCTGGCCTACCCGAACGACATTACTTCAACCTATTTGCAGCTTCCCGCGCGGCTTGACCGGCGCATTCCGGAATTGGCCCGCGAGATCACAAAAAATTCTGCGACCCCGTTCGACAAGGCTGTGCGCATCGAGAGCTACTTGCGGACGAGCTACTCGTATACGCTGAACCTGACCGGAAAACCAGGCCGGGATCCCCTGGCGCACTTCCTTTTCGAGGCGCGCGCGGGACACTGCGAATATTTTGCTTCGGCCATGGCCATCATGCTGCGCACACTCGGCATTCCTTCGCGCGAAGTGAATGGGTTCCTTCCTGGCGAATACAATGACCTGGCCGGCGACTACATTGTGCGGGCGAGCGATGCGCATAGCTGGGTGGAGGTGTATTTCCCCGGTGATGGCTGGCAAGTTTTCGATCCGACGCCGTCCAACCTCGAAAGTGGAAAAGGATTTTTGACGCGGCTGGGACTGTACATCGATTGGCTGCAGGTCACCTGGAGTGATTGGGTGATTGGTTACGACTTCGCGCACCAAGTGGCGCTGGCGCAAAATCTGCAGCGCAGTTCGAGAAATTGGGGAGAATCTGCGCGAACGTGGTTCGGGCAAAAGCAAGAGGAAGGAAAGCGCTGGCTGAAATCGTGGCAGATCCGGCATGGCGCGCTGGGCTACCTGCTGCCGGTCGCGCTGGTGCTGCTACTCCTGGCTTTACGCTACAAGGTGCCCTCAGAAGTGGTTCGGCGGGTTCGCCTGTTTCTTCGCATCCACGCGGCCAAGTCCGGGAGCTCGGATCCCAAGCTGGCTTCGAAGCTCTATGGCGAATTGCTGAGAATTCTGGCGCGGCGCGGATTGTTGCGGGAGGAAACGCAAACACCCCTCGAATTTGCCGCAGCCGTGAACGTGCCGCAGCTTGCTCCAGCGGTCGAGGAATTCACCCGTCTTTATGTGCAGGCGCGTTTCGGCGGCGCGCCATGCGATACCACGCGGCTGGGGCAACTGCTCGGGCAGGTTCGCGCGGGTTTGCGCCCTCGAGCAAACGCCTCCAACTAATGATCCTCGATTGGCCGCGGGGTCACCAACACCGGGCAGTCTAAGGTCTCGGTCACTACACGTGCGTGCTAGAATCAGAAGGAATCGCCCTGAGAGGCTTTTTTCCGCTTATGACCAAAGTTGGATTTGTGAGTCTGGGATGCCCGAAGAACCTCGTCGACAGCGAGGTGATGATGGGCATACTGGCGCGCGACGGGTACGAACTGACGCCGCGGGCCGAGGAAGCGGAAGTGTTGGTGGTCAATACCTGCAGCTTTATCGAAGCCGCGCAAAAGGAGTCGGTGGAGGCCATCCTGGAGATGGCCGAGCACAAGAAATTCGGCGCGGCGAAGAAACTGGTTGTGGCGGGCTGTATGGTGGAGCGTTACCGCGAGCAGATTTTGGAACACGTGCCGGAAGTGGACGCGGTGGTGGGAACGGGCGAAGTGGAGCGAATCCTTGAAGCAGTACGCGGCGATTTGCGGGTGCTGCCGGCCGAGCCGCCAACGTTTTTGTATCACGACTTCACACCGCGCATGGTGACCACGCCGAAGCACACGGCGTACATCAAGATCGCGGAAGGCTGCGATCACCCTTGCACGTTCTGCATCATTCCGGAGCTGCGCGGGAAGTTTCGCAGCCGGCGATTCGATTCGGTGGTGCGCGAGGCGAAAAATCTGGCCGCGGCGGGCACGCGGGAAATCACGCTCATCGGGCAGGACACGACTTCTTACGGCGAAGACCTGGGCCTACGCGACGGCCTGGCGCAATTGCTCGCGAAGCTGGCTCAAGTGGAAGAATTGCTCTGGGTGCGCTTCCTCTATGCCTATCCCAATCGCGTGACGCAGAAATTGCTGGACACCATCGCGGCGCATCCGCGGCTGGCCAATTACATGGATATGCCCCTGCAACACGCAAGCCGAAAAGTGCTGGCGCGCATGAAACGGGGCGCGCATGGCGACGCCTTCTTGCACTTGCTGGAGCGTATGCGAAAGACCATTCCCGGGGTGTCGCTGCGGACTTCCTTTATTGTTGGGTTTCCCGGCGAGACGGAAAAGGATTTTGCCGAGCTGTGCGATTTCGTAAAGGCGGCGAAGCTGGACTGGATGGGCGTGTTCGAATACTCGGACGTGGATCATGCGGAAAGCCATGCGCTCGATGAGAAAGTGGACGCCGCGACGATCGCGGACCGGCGAGAGCGGCTGATGGCCTTGCAAAAGAGAGTTTCCAAAGAGCGTTTGAAGGCGAAGTACCGCGGGGTGAAAAACGAGACCTTTTTGGCGCTGGTCGAGGGGCCGTCGCAAGAGCATCCCATGGTGTGGGAAGCGCGGCTCGAGGGAATGGCGCCGGAGATTGACGGCAAGCTGTATTTGACGGACATCGTGTTGCCTGGCGGCGATGTTGCGGAGGCCGGTGACGCGGTGCGCGTCGAGATCACGAAGTCCGATGCCTACGACTTGATCGGGCGCGCCGTGGAAATTCTGCCGCGGCCGGCGGAACGGGCGGTCTCGAACGTCCCGTTTATCGCGCCGGTTCCGGCCGAAGAGAAACTGTACAGGATTGCTACCGGAGCGCCCCTGCGGGTGCTCGGGTAAGCTTCAGAGAGCAGGTGCTCGAGAAGAGCAAGAAGCGCAGCCAGGCGGGAAATCTGTTACGCTTCGGGAAAACCGAAGCGAGGTTTCTTGCTTCGCGCGAAACGGCAGGCAGCACACCATGAAACATAGATGCCCGATTTGCAAAGCGGAGACGGATTCGAAAATACATAAGGATTTTCCGTTTTGCTGCGAGCGCTGCCGGATACAGGACCTCGGCAACTGGGCCAGCGAGAAGTATGTTGTGTCCGACCCGATTTTTGACGAGGAAGAAGCCGCGGAAGGCGAGCGGAAGAGCATTCTACTCAATCTCGACAATCCCGACAATCCCGATGACCGCGAACCCTAGCGCCGCATCCGCGTTGGAGGCGTCCCGCAAGAAGCCGCGCCTGGCTTTGCTGTTCGCGACCGTGTTCGGTATCGGTTACATCCGAAAGGCCCCCGGGACATTTGGATCGCTTGCCGGCGTGGTGGTCGCCTTTCTCTCCGCCATTTTCTTTCTGCATCCACGGTCGATACGCGATTTGTTTTCGCTGCACCCGCTGGCCGATGCGATTTTGAGAGAAAACCTGTTCCGGACGCCCGGCCTGAACATCCACAGTGCGCCGCTGGCCATTCCGCTCTTCCTTACCGGGATACTTTTCCTTCTGCTTTCGGTTCTTGGCGTGTGGAGCGCCTCGCGCGTGGCTGCTTATGCGTCGAGCGAGGATCCCCAGCAGGTGGTCATCGACGAAGTGGCAGGCCAGCATCTGACACTTCTGCTGCCGATCGTTCCCATCGCTTTGCCTCACCTGACCGCGCACATGGACTTTTCGCAATATACGATCTTTTTTGCCTTGAGCCTCGTCAACTGGAAATACCTGCTCGCGGGTTTTATACTTTTTCGAGTGTTCGACATCGGAAAGCCGTGGCCCATTCGCCGGCTGGAGAAGCTCGGCGGCGGCTGGGGCATCATGGCGGACGACTGGATGGCGGGGCTGTACGCCGCAATCCTTCTGCGGGTGGCCCTGTATTTCGGCCTTCTGACGGTTCACATTGGTTGGGTATGAAATTCGGCTTCGGCTCCTCGGCTGAAAAGAACGGCATTCCACACATTGAGAGAGTTGCGCCCGCAGCTGCTATTCCCGGCGGGGAGATCACCATTCACGGACGCGGATTCGTGTCGCGGGCGCAGGCGCGCCCCGTGGTGCACTTTGGTGACGCCGAGGCGAGCCTGTCGCTGGCCAGCGAGAATCGCTTGATCGCGCGGGTTCCGGAAGGTGCGAACGGTGGAACGGTGCGTGTCGCATCGGACGGGCATGAAAGCTCGCCGCATCCGGTCCATATCGGCATACAAATCGCGGACAATCTGCATCCGGTGGCAAACCCCGCGGTGGATCACCAAGGCAATATTTACGTGACTTTCTCCGGGCCGCGGGGACAGCACGTCCCGGTTTCGCTGTACAAAATCACCGCGAACTACGACGTGAAGCCGTTCCTTACTTCGCTCGTGAATCCCACTGGCTTAGCGCTCGACCGCGAGGGGAGTCTTTTTGTTTCGTGCAGAAACGATGGGACGATTCATCGCGTTACGCCCGAGGGCCGCTCCGAGCCGTGGATCGAAGGAATGGGCATTGCGACAGGCATCGCCTTCGATCGCGCGGAGAATCTGTACGTGGGAGACCGCAGCGGAACAATCTTCAAGATCAGCCCCGCACGCGAGATTTTCGTTTTCGCGACGCTTGAACCTTCTGTGGCCGCGTATCACCTAGCGTTTCACCCCAACGGCGACCTGTACGTGTCGGGACCGACGACCTCCAGCTTTGACCGCATCTACCGCATCACGCCGGGCGGCGAGGTCAGCGTGTTCTTCCGCGGGCTGGGGCGGCCGCAAGGACTGGCATTCGATCGGGATGGCAACTTGTTTGTGGCGGCTTCCTACCGCGGCTGGCGCGGCATCGTGCGCGTCAATGCTCAGGGGCATGCCGACATCGCGCTGAGCGGGTCGGGACTGGTCGGTATGGCGCTGCAATCTTCCGGGCGTGCGATTTTGGCAACCACGGGCGCGCTTTTCACGCTGGATTGGGACGTGCGCGGCCTGCCGCTCGTTGGATTATCGAACTGATGAAAGCCGAGATCATCGCGGTGGGTTCGGAACTGCTGACTCCGGACCGCATGGATACCAACTCGCTCTATCTCACCGAAGAATTGAACAAGCTGGGAATCGAAGTCGTCCGCAAGACGATTGTGGGCGACAATCGCGAATTGCTGGCGGAGGCGTTTCGCGACGCGCTCGAGCGCGTTCCGCTGATTTTGGCGAGCGGCGGCCTCGGGCCCACCGAAGATGACCTGACGCGCGAAACCGTTGCGGAGCTGCTGCGCCGCAAACTGATATTAAATGAAGGAATCCTGCATTACATCGAAGGGCGCTTCCGGCAATTGGGTCGGGAAATGCCGGCGGTAAACGTTCGCCAGGCGATGGTGCCCGAGGGCGCGGAAGTTCTGGAGAATCCGCGCGGGTCAGCACCGGGGCTGTGGCTCGAAGACCAGGGCCGATCGATTGCGCTGCTGCCCGGTCCGCCACGCGAGCTGAAGCCGATGTATCTGGAGCAGGTGCTGCCGCGACTGGAGAAGAGGCGCTCGGGTGTGCGCATGTTTCACCGCGCGCTGCGCGTTGCCGGACTGGGGGAGTCGGCGCTCGAGCAGCGGATCCAGCCCATTTACATGCGCTATTCCGACGTGAACACCACGATTCTTGCGGCGCCGGGAGAAATCCAGATTCACTTGCGCATGTGGACGGACAACGCCGCACAAGCGCAGAAAACTCTCGATGAAATGGTTCAGGGTTTCGAGCTGGCGCTTACCGACCGGATTTATTCAAAAGACGGGTCTTCGATGGAGGAAGTGATTGCGCGGCTGCTGACGATAAATAAGGCGACGATTTCCGCAGCGGAAAGCTGCACCGGAGGATTGTTGGCGGAGCGGCTGACCAGCATCGCGGGCAGCTCGTCGTATTTCTTGGGAGGAGTCGTTTGTTACAGCAACGATCTTAAAACCGCCTGGGTGAATGTGCCGGCGGAGCTGATTCAGTCGAAAGGCGCGGTGAGCAGCGAAGTAGCCATGGCGCTGGCTGACGGCATCCGGCGCAGCGTGGGGAGCACGCTCGGCGTGGGGATCACCGGAATTGCCGGGCCGGGCGGAGGAAGCGAGGAAAAGCCGGTTGGCACGGTACACATTGCATTGTCGCACGCGGGCGGAATGAAGGAACGCAGCGTGCGTTTCCCAGGCGACCGCGAGGCCATTCGCTGGCACGCCTCGCAGCTTGCGCTGGACATGGTGCGCCTGCATTTCCTCTACAACGGCGGCGAACCGCCGCGGCACGACGTGAAAAGGTCCTGAACGGTGCGCCTCTTCGTCGCGCTGGAGATTCCCACCACGACGCGAGAAAACCTCGCCACCTTGATTGCCTCCTTACGCGCCATCACGAGGGAACCGCGCTGGGTGCGGTCGGACAATCTTCACGTTACCTTAAAATTTCTGGGTGAAGTCGCCGAAGACGAGCTCGCGGCGGTCGAAACCGCGCTTGGGCGGATTCGCTCTGACCAGGCGGTGACGCTCGAGTTTCGTGGCTTGGGGTTTTTTCCCAACGAGAAAAAACCGCGCGTTTTTTGGGCTGGCATCGCAGCGTCATCGAATTTGAAAACGCTGGCTGCGGATATCGAAGGCGCAATGGAAAAGTGTGGCATTGCGCGAGAAAAGCGGGACTTCTCGCCGCATCTGACGCTTGCGCGGCTGGAACGCCCGCTGCCGGAGGCATTGCGCAAGGCCATCGCGGAGAACGCGCGGCGGGAATTTGGCCCGTTGCGGACGGGCGAATTTCATTTGGTTCAAAGCAAGCTCAAACCTTTCGGGGCGGAGTACACTACGCTCAAAACTTTCCCGTTTTCGCCGAGTGTGGAATAACATCGCATGATCGCGCCGAACATCTCACTGAGTCTTGTTGCGATTCTGCTCGCTTACTTTCTTGGAGCCATCCCCTTTGGTGTGATTCTTGCAAAACTTTTTGGCGGAACGGACGTTCGAAAATCCGGCAGCGGCAACATTGGCGCGACGAATGTGGCGCGGGTGGTCGGACCGCTGGCGGGAGTGCTCACATTAATTTTCGACATGGCCAAGGGTGCGGGAGCGGTCTTGCTGGCTGAGAAGCTCTCAAACCATAGCGCGCGGTGGATGATGATCGCCGGCATCGCCGCGCTCGCGGGCCACTGCTTCCCGGTTTGGCTGAAATTCAAGGGCGGCAAAGGAGTCGCCACGGCCGCAGGCGTGTTTCTGGTGCTCTCGCCGCTGGCGTGTCTCGGAGCGGTCATCCTCTTTCTGCTGGTCGTGATTTTCTGGCGTTATGTTTCTCTGGGCTCGGTTTCCGCGGCGGCAGCGATGCCGCTGCTGATTTACTTCCTGTGGGCACCTCGCCACGCACCGCCGCTCGCGGTGACCGTTGGCGCCTTGGCGGCGGCACTGCTCATCCTTTACAAGCACCGGGGGAATCTCGAGCGCTTGCGCGAAGGCGCGGAGCCCAGGTTTTCGTTCTCCAAAAATAAGGAAGCAGAGTGACGCGAATCGCCATTCTTGGAGCGGGAAGCTGGGGAACCGGCCTGTCGGTGGTTTTGTCGCGAGCGCGAAAAACCCATGAGATTTCGCTGTGGGCGCACAACCGAGCGCAAGCGGAAGCGTTAGAAAATCGTCGCGAAAACAGCACATATTTGGCAGGCGTCCGTTTGCCCGACAGAATTCGTGTAACGCATGACCTGGCGACAGCTCTCGCGGCAGCGCAGGTGGTGATCGGCGCGCTGCCCTCGGTCTATGCCCGCTCCGTGTACTCGCAGGCTCTTCCTTCGATAACGCCGGAGATGATTTTTGTGAGTGCCACGAAAGGGCTCGAACCCGCGACGCATCTGCGCATGAGCCTGGTGCTCGCAGAAGTGCTGGCCAAAGCGGGAAACGCGCCGCCGTCCGAGCGCATCGCGGTGCTTTCCGGACCGTC